>Ga0207648_10000085_pt1 | contig 88563 bp, 96 predicted proteins | sample KBSMisM32_FD_184310 | JGI IMG/M metagenome (GOLD analysis project Ga0207648, IMG submission 184310) | Miscanthus rhizosphere microbial communities from Kellogg Biological Station, Michigan, USA - KBS Miscanthus M3-2 (SPAdes) (version 2) | ecosystem: Host-associated > Plants > Roots >...
AGATCACCTGACCGTGACCGACAGCGCTGGCCGAACATTGAGCGCGGGATCGCTGGCGCGCCGACCGACGAAACCCCCGCCCGCGGTCCGACCGTGCCCGGGGCCCACCGGCGAGCGCGCGGACTGGTGGTGGTATGAACCATTCCAGCCGCAACCACCACCGGCCAACAACTAGGTTTGGTCACAGGGGCCGGTCATTACCCGGCACGGTATTGAAGCCCAAACGGGTTGGGGTATCAAGAAATTCGTTCGCGCTAGCCGCTACCGCATCGTCGAAATCAAGGCCGACAACCAAACCCGCACCGCCGCCCACCCGCTATCCGACGACCTCCGCAACGCCCTCATCAAGATCCGCGCTGACGATGCGCATCAATTAGAGCCAAGGCGGGTGACCGCGCTACCCCAATCGCATCGGGAGCGATGTGCGGGATGGCCGGTAGGTAGGCGATGCCGCACTGCACCGCGATACCTTCGCGGCGGGGATGACCGAGAAGATGACCCGGCGCACTGCGTATACAAGCAACCTAGTTTCGAACACGTTGATCCGCAGCGCACACGCAGTGCGTCCAACTCTTCCTTCAGCTCCTGCGGCCCAGAAACTGGCATGTCGGCAGCGACCTCAGCTGATGCGCGGCCGTCGACGCCGTGATCGCGACGCGGCCCTATCCGCCCGAACGGTTGAGTTCCTCGAACCGCGCTAGAGCCAGTTCGCGCTGGTCAAGATCGAAATTCTCCATTCGTATGACTGTGAGCTCCGTCGAAGAGGATGAGACTGAGAACCGGACTAGTGACGCCATCGTGCGGATCGACGACCAGTGGTCAACGATCGAGTCGGCTTAGCCACTCGCCAGTTGCCGGTGATTGACAAATGTGGCGCCGGCTTCATTTGCAGCAAGCGCCTCCCAGTCATGACGGTTTACAGCCTCCATCAATTCACGCGCCGCCTCGATGAGATCGGGGTGCTGGTCGATTGAGTTCGTCGAACCGCGCGCGAGCGCGGCGATCGTCGGCCAGCATCTCGCCGATTGCGTTCAGGTCGCGCGCCGCGATGTAAGACCGAAGGCGTTCGTATGCCCGCGTCGCCTTGTCTCCAGTTGCGGCGCAGGTCGACTGAGTTCGTCGAGCCTGGCGATCGCGGCGTCCAGGTCTGCCTCGTCGAACAGCTCGCAACGCTTCATCGGTCCGTCGTGGACTATCAGAAGTGCGATCATCCGCCACTCGGCGTCGAATCCGTCGCGCGAGGTTCCGCGCGCGGCATGGGAGACGACCGCCCCGCGGTCGCTTAGCCGGTGGACCGCCTCGACGTAGATAGTCTGGTTCGGTGCGATCGCCCATCCGGAGTTGAGGATTTCGGCGGTAGCATCTCCCGGCGCGAACGCTATACCTCCTTTACGGTGGTCGACGGTAACCCACTCCGACGTTGTCGGGGGTACTTCGTAGCGGTTCATCGCCGCATAGGCCCGTGCGAGATAGGACCAGAGGTCTGCATGGTCGGCCGCCTCACCCGCGATGTATCTCGAATCGAGTTCTGCTAAGGCGGTGGCGATGTCGTCGAGGTCGACTATCACGCGCGCCGCGATCCGGTTGTCGGTGTCGATCTCGGTCACGGCGAGAAACTCCGTGTGGAGCACGTCGTGCCGCTGCTCTTGGCCGAAGTATCGGAATCGGCCGAGAACCAGGCGCTCTCCGCGGGTTGCGATGACGGTCGACGCAAGATTCTCCGTCCCGGCGTCGGTGGCTGCACGCATGTTCACGAGGGTTATGTCGCGCCCACGGCTGCGTCCGACATTCACGACGTTGCGGCGATCGTCCATCACCGTGTCGTCGGAGAGTAAGTCCGCGATCGCCGCCCAGTCGCGCGCTACGTAGTGCGCCTGCATCTGCGCGGTCACTCGGCTCGCCGCGTTTTCCAGCCGTGGCGCGGGCCGGCTGAGTTCGTCGAACCGCGCGAGTGCGGCGTCGAGGTCTTCCTCGTCGAATAGCTCGCAGCGGCTGATCAGGTCGCCTTCGACGGTGAAGAGGTCAATCAACCGCACTTCGACATCGGCGCCCTCGTGCGAGGTCGCATATCCGGCATGGGTCACGACCGCGCCGAGGTCGTTCAACCGATGCACAGCCTCAATGCGGTTGTTGATGGTCGGCGCGAGATCCCATGCAGCCCGAATGTTGGCGGTCAGATTGTCGGCTTCGCTCGCCAGCAGTCGTCGGTGGGAGACGGCGGCCCAGTCGGGAGTCGTCGGTGCGAGCTCGCGCCGGTTGAGTGCGGCGAATGCGCGTGACACGACCGACCAGGTGCGCGCGTGGCCGGCCGCTTCGCCCGCCAGGTAGCGGGTATCGAGCTCTGCGAATGCGGCGTCGATCTCGTCGGGGTCGAACACGACGTGCCCCGCGATCCGATCGTCGGTATCGATCTCGCCGAGGCCGAGCATCTCGAGGACGAACTCCCCTTGCTGCGGTTCGCGGTTCGCGGTACGGATACGAGCGAGGACGAGGCGCTCGCCGCGGATCGCGATGACCGTCCACGTTATGTTCGCCTCACCGTCGGCGAGGGCTTGCAAGAGCGGGATCACGGCATCGCGACCGTTCAAAAACCCGGCATTTACCACGCGACGGCGATCGTCGATGAAACAGTCATCGGCCAGGATCTCGGCTACGGCGTCCCAATCGCCTGCCGCGTAGCACGCCTGGGAACGTTCGCAAACCCGGGCAGCCGCGTTTTCCAGCCGTGGCGTCTGCCGGCTGAGTTCGTCGAATCTCGCGAGTGCGGCGTCGACGTCGGCTTCGTCGAAGGCCTCGATGCGGTTGATGAGGTCGCCTTCGACGGTCAGGAGGGCCACGTCCCGCCATTCGGCGTCGAAGCCCTCCTGCGAGGTCCAATGAACCGTTTGCGTGAAGACCGCTCCGATGTCGCTCAGACGATGCACGTCCACGATGCGGTTTCCGATGCCCGGCGCGACGTCCCACGTGGCACGGATGTATGCCGCCATGTCTCCGGGTGCAAAAGCGATCACACGCCGGTGGTCGATATTGGCCCAGTCCGGTGTCGTCGGAGGCATCTTGTGCCGGTTGAACGCGGCGTTGGCATTCGCGATGACCGACCACGTGTGCGCGTGTGCGGCGCCTTCGCCGGCGAGGTAACGGGCGTCGAGTTCCTCGAAGGCGGCGTCGAGGTCGTCGAGGTCGAACGTGACTGTCGCTGCGATCCGTTCGTCGGCGTCGATCTCGACGACGTGCAGGATATCGAGGCCGAACTCCTCGGGCTCCCCACCGCTGCGCGAGAATCGAGCGCGAGCGAGGACGACGTGATCCCCACGGGTCGCGATGGCATCCGACGTTTGTGTAGCGCCGAGATCAGCTGCTATCCGGAAGTTTTCGATGAAGAGATCTCGGCCCACTTGCAGGTCGGCGTTTACCACTCGACGACGATCGTCGAAGCTGATGACGTTGGTTACCATCTGCGCCATGGCGTCCCAGTCGCGGGCGGCGAATCGCTCCAGAAAGCGATCGGTCATTTGGCTTGCCGCGTTTTCGAGCCGCCCCGCCGGCTGCCTGAGTTCGTCGAGCCTCACGAGCGCGGCGTCGAGGTCCGCCTCGTCGAAGAACTCGCAGCGATTGATCCTGTCACCTTCGACCGTCGTGAGTAGGACGACCCGCCACTCGGCGTCGAAACCCTCTCGCGAGGTTCCCCTCACCACCTGGGTTACTACCGCCCCGATGTTGGTCAGGCGATGCACACTCTCGGCGAAGGTCTTCTCGTCAGGCGTGAGCTCCCATATGGCACCGAGGTAGGCGGTCACTGCACCAGGCTCGATCATTGCGAGGTGCCGGTGGTCGATCGTCACCCAATCTGACGTCGTCAGGGGAGGCTGATGCCTGTTGAACAGGGCGTAGCCCTGTGCGATGACGGACCACGTGTCGGCGTGTTCGGCGGCTTCGCCGGCGAGGTAACGGGCGTCAAGCTCGGCGAACGCGGCATCGAGGTCGTCGGCGTCGAACAGCACGCCTGCCACAATCCGGCCGTCGGAGTCCGTTTCGATGATGTTGAGCATCTCGCTGTCGAACTCCCCGGTCGGCAGATCGCTGTTCGAAGTGCGGACAGTGTTGAGGATGAGTAGCTGCCCTCGGGTGGCAAGGATGCTCGACGACACGTCTGCCCCGATGTCGGCGAGGCGTCGCAAGTTCGCCAGTTGCACATCCCGGCCGCGTTCCACCCCGGCGTTCACGACCCGACGACGATCGTCGTGCGAAATATCGTCGGTGAACAGCTCTGCAACGGCACGCCAATCACCGGCCTTGAAGTGCGTCCAAAGGCGCTCGTACACTTGGCTTGTCGCGTTTTCGAGTTGCGACGCCGGATGACTGAGCTCATCGAACTTCGCGAGCGCGGCGTCGAGGTCGGTCTCGTCGAACAATTCGTTCCGGTTCATCGAGTTGCCGTCCACGGTGAGAAGTTGGACCTGCCTCCACTCGGCTTGGAAGCCCTCAGGCGAAGTGCCATAGGACATACCGGTGACCACTGCTCCCGAATTGTTGAGCCGATGCACGGCGACAACGTAAGTGCGCAGGTTTGGCGTGACTTCTCTGTAGATGGCGGCGGTCAGGTCGCCGGGCGCGAATCGTGCGACCCGGCGGTGGTCGACGTTTACGACGTTCGCGGGGTCGCCCTGGTTGAACGCGGCATATGTGTTCGCGATGACCGACCAGGTGTGCGCGTGGGCGGCCGCTTCGCCTGCGAGGTATCGGGCTTCGAGCTCCTCGAAGGCGGCATCGAGGTCGTCGGAATCGAACGCGACCAGATCCACTATCAACCCGTCGGCATTGATCTCGGTGATCGTGAGCGTTTCGGTATGGAATGCGTCCGGCCGCGTGTCGCGTCCGTGGTGGAGGGTACGAGCGAGCGCGAGGCGCTTCCCGCGGACCGCGAGGACGTCCGGTGTCAGACTCTTAGTCCCAATGTCTGCGATCGCGCGGACCGCCGCGACGGCGGTCTCGCGGTCGTTGCTTTCGTTGCGGAGTCCTCGACGCCGGTCCTCGAGCCGGACGTTGTCGGCGAACAGCTCTCCTATCTCGTCCCAGCGCCTGTCGGCAAAGAGCGTGTTAAGCCGATCGTCGGCTCGACTCGCGGCGTTCTCGAGTGACGCACGTGTGGGTCGCCTCTCGAAGCGGGCGTGCGCCGCGTCGAGCTCTGCGATCGCGGCATCGAGGTCGTCGACGTCGAACACCACTTGTATCGCGATTCGCCCTTCGTCATCGAGGCCGAACAGATTGAGCGACTCGTCACGCGGTGCCCCAGGGCTCGTGTCCGCAGTGCCGAGCTGCAGTCGGGTGAGAGCCAGCCGCTCGCCGCGCACTGCGATCGGCTCGATTCGGTGCGCGCCTCCGACTTCGAAAAGCCGCCTTGCCTCACGTGGCCAGTTGCTCGAAGGAAGATCAGCCTGGGTGAAGCCGACTATTCTCCGACGACTCTCGACGAATACGTCTGCTGCGTACAGATGGTCGAACTCGTCCCACTCGTCGCGGCCGATGACCGCCTCCATCTTCCGTAGCACCCGCACGCACAGGTTGCCCGGCTCGGAGCTCGGTCCCGCCTCGTCAGCCGGGGCAACCGGGACTTCGACGCTGAGAAGTCCCCGTGCCTTTTCCGCAAGTGCGGCGGCACCTTTCAACTCGTACAGTTCGACCGCGCGCTCGGCGGCAGCCTGCGCTCCCGCGACATCGCCGGTTGCACCCAGCACGGTCGCTAGTGCGAGACAGGCATCGCCATGATCGACCAAGGCGTCCGTGCGCTCCGCGATGGCGACTGCCTCCTCGGCCACCTGCCGGGCCTCGTCGTGCGTACCCCGGCGCGCCAGCAGTTGCGCCCGTACCGTGCGCCACGCGATCGATGCCTTCAACGCGTGGCCGGCGAGACGCTCACTCTCGGTGCACAACTCGTCGGCCTCGGCATCCCTGTCGAGCGCCAGACATGCTCGCGCCAATAACGCGGCGGTCTCGGCCGTGTCGGCGTCGAGACCCATACGACGAAAGCCGTTGTAGGCCCGCCGCAGATGCGGCTCGGCGGACGCAGGATCGTCGGCAACCAATTCGACGATGCCTGCGAATTGCTCTACTTCGAGCAGTGCGTGCCGCATACCGAGCTCGGTCAGTGAACGTCTGGCAGAGTCGATCAGCTGTCGGCCTGCGGCGGCGCGCCCGCGAAATGCATCCAGTACGCCCTGACATCTCGTCGAGGTCGCCTCTACCACCGGTGATCCGGTAGTGATGCGCAGCAGCCGCACGACATCCAGACACCGCCCGCCCGCGCGCGGAACCGGGTTGGGGCCCCACAGTGCCGCAAGTGGAGCGTTCGCCAGCACGGAGTTCACCCGGCGGTGTTCACGCGCGCGTCGTGCCGCAGTCAGCGCCTGATCCAAGGCCGTTTCGGCATCGCCGATTCGTCCTAGCCGGGCCAGGCACCCCGCTCGGACAGTGTGCGCCTTGGCCTCCCCCGCGGCGTCCTCCAGTCCGACCAGCTGCTCGGCGGCCGCGACCAGCGCGGATTCGATCTCGTCCAAACGCTCAGGATCGGTAAGCATCGACAGCTGGCCATCGAAGCATGTCCCCCAGGCCGCGAGACGAGCGGAATCGGTTGCGGCTGCTTGCAATTGCGAGACCGCCCCCCTCGCCGAAACCACGTCACCCGCAGCGAGCAGAGCCTCACAGCGAGCGACGAGCAGTCCGGCTAGCTGGTCGTCGCGGTCGGGCAGCTCGTCGTCAAGCTCCTCGAGTGCATGCAGTGCTTTGTCGTACATGTCCGCCGCGCCTTCGTAAGCCAGGCGCGCCATCGCCTGATCCGCGGCACGCCGGCAATAGTCGACGGCCTTGGCTGCGTTTCCCGCCCACGCACATTCGAAGTAGTGATAGGCCAATTCGGCCAGCAGCTCGTCGTCGGCGCCCGGCTCGGTTTCGAGCGTCGCGGCGATGCGTTGATGCAGCCGCATCCGCCGCACGGATGCCAGCTCGGCGAGCAGCGACTGTCGGACAATCGCGTGGTTGAACCGGTAACGACCGCCCGGCTCTTCGACGACGATGCCCGCCTTGCACGCTTCGTCGAATGCGTCGACGAGGTCATCGTCGACCACACGCTCGACCAGGTCGAGGGCAAACCGGCTGCCGACGACCGCGGCCGCCGCAAGGGCCTTGTTGGTCTCTGCCGGAAGTCGAGAAAGTCTGCGGCTCACCGCTTCCCGAACCCCCTGCGGCAGGGTGCTGGGGTCCCAACGGCCGCCGCTTTCATCCACGTGGCGCAAGGCCTCAATGAGGAAGAACGGATTTCCTCCGGTGACGGACGCCAGGGCTCGCGCCAGTTCTTCGTCGTCGTATCCGGCTTCGGCGACGTAGGCGGTGACGTCGTTCTCGTCGAGCCCGCTGAGCGCAAGGCGATGGGCGGAGCCGTCGCGGTGAAGGTCGGCGAGCATCGCCGCCAGAGGATGGGAGCGGTCGAGATCGGTGCTGCGGTACGTGCCGACGATCTGCACACGCGCGTGCTCTCCGAAGCGCAGAAGATGCCGCAACAGCAACAGCGTGGGCTTGGCGGCCCAATGAAGGTCGTCGAGAATGAGGACGACGGGTGCGCTCGCGGAGGCGATCCCCAACAGGCCGATGACGGCGTCGAAAAGTGCGTAGCGTTCGGCGTCCGGATCGGCGCGGGGCGGCGGTGCCAGATCAGGTAGGACATCGGACAGTCCGGGAACCAGTGGGAGTAGTGCTTCGACACCACGCAGCCCGCGCACTCGGTTGGCGCCGAGGCAAGGCACCAGCGACCGCAGCGCTTCCGCGAACGGCTGGTACGGCGCGCCGAGGTCCTCGTCACAGCGGCCGTAAAGGACGACGGCACCTTGGTCGTCGGCCTGACGGCACCATTCACCGGCGAGGCGCGTCTTGCCGACGCCTGGTTCGCCGGCGATCAGCACGGCGCCGGTGCCAGCGGCGAGAGCCGCCTGCCATGCGGACCGAAGTCGATCGAGTTCGCGGGCACGCCCGACGAACGGCCCTGGGCCAATCAACACGGCGGGCAGACCGGGGCGCTCCATGGGCGCATCGGTTGTCGGAGCGCGGGAATCGTCGGCGGTCTCCAGGCGGAGTTCGAACACATGCTCCGGGCGCGCGAGGTTTTTGAGCTGGCGCATCCCCAGGTCGGCGAGCAGAACGTCGTCGCGCAATGAATCAATGACAAGTTCGGCGGTCGCACCCGAGCACAGGATCTGGCCACCCGCGGCCAGTGACCGCAGGCGGGCCGCGCGGTTGACCGCCCGGCCGAAGTAGTCGCCGTCGCGAAGCTCCACCTCGCCGGTGTGTAGTGCGATGCGGATGCGCATGGGCTCGGCCAGCGCCCACGGCTCGTGACGGATCGCTTCCTGCAGCTCGATGGCGGCGGCGGCCGCTGCCGACGGCCGCTCGAAGACCGAGAATGTGGCATCTCCCTCACCGCGCGTCTTGATCAGCCGTCCCCCACCGGATGTGACGACCTGTTCGACGAGCTCGTCGTGGCGGGCGAGCGCCACCGTCATGGCGTCAGCGTCGGCCTCCCAGGCGGCCGTCGATCCCTCGATGTCGGTGAGCAGGAAGGTCACCGCGCGTGTCACCGACGGAATATGTTGCGCTGCAGGGATTTCCAGCGCTGCATCCTGCGCGACGATCGCGGCCTCCAGCCGGCGAAGGTCCGGTCCGGGGTCGACGCCCAGCTCGTCGGCGAGCAGCGACCGTGCGCGTTGATAAGCGCCCAGCGATTCACCCTGCCTGCCCGCGCGGTATAGGGCGAGCATCAACTGGCCCCATCGCCTCTCGCGCAGGGGTGCGTCGGCCACCGCGGCTTCGAGCTCGCCGACGATCTCCGCAGCGCGACCGGTCGCGAGCAATCCATCGGCTCGATCCTCAACCAGCGCGGCATGGCCCTCGAGCCAGCGCGTCTTTTCAGATGTGCCCCGCGGACTGTCGGGCAGTTCGGGTGTGCCCCGCCAAAGAGTGAGCGCCTCGTCGAAGCGGGCCACCGCCAGGCTGGTGTCGCCGGCGGCAGCGGCGTCCCTGCCCATTCTGGCGGCCGACCTGTACCAGAAGGCATCGATCCCCGTCGTACCAAGGGTCCAGCCCGTTCCCTCCGTCAACACGAAGCCGTCGCCCAGACTGCGACGCAGCGAGGAGATGTGGGTCTGCAGGGCCTTGGCGGCTGTGCGCGGCGGCTCGTTGCCCCAAAGCAGCTCGATCAGCGTGTCCGCAGGCACTACCGAACCACTCCGAAGGCCGAGCATCGTAAGGATGGCCCGCGGTTTGGCGCCCGGGATCGGGACGGGCGCGCCGCCCTTCCGAACCTGGAGAGGTCCCAATACCCCCAGCTCCACCGTTTGAAGCGTAGTCACGTCAGCCATCGTCGGTGGGGCGATTCAACGCTCGGTCAAGATCGAGTAAAGACACGTCTCACGTGCGATTCCGTGGTTCCGGGCCTTGGGACGAAGACGCCTGCGCAGTGGTCCGCAGCAAGCGGCTCTGCGATTACTTGCGGTACTTGCGCGTCGAACGTGTACGGCCGCAGCTCTTCGACCACGCCATCGGCTGACGTCGAGCAGCGCGGCGGTGTGACAGTCTCGAATAGTGGAGCTGCCGAAGCCGAATCTGGACCTCCCGCACCTGGCCGACGTGGTGCCGTCGGTGCTTTCCGCGATGGGCGTCGCAGGGTTCGATGGCCCGATCCCCCTGCCCGACGGGATAACCGGCGCGTGCGTCCTGCTCATCGACGGGTTGGGCGCCGAGCTGCTGGACACCCACGCGGACGACGCCCCGGTGTTGGCCGCGCTTCGCGGCAGGACGCTTCAGGTCGGGTTCCCCTCCACGACGGTGGCAGGCCTCGCCGCGGTGGGCACTGGCTGTCGCTCGGGCGAACACGGAATGGTGGGCCTTTCGTTCCGGCTGCCCGGCGTGGACGTCGTCAACGCGCTCGGTTGGCGACCGCACCCGTCGGGTCGCGATCTGCGTGAAAAGGTCCCGCCGGAGCAGGTCCAACCGATGCCAACGACGTTCGAGCGCGCCGCGGCGGCCGGAATCGCGGTCAGCGTCATCGCCGGCGCGCAATTCACCGGGTCCGGCCTGACGCGCGCGGTGCTGCGTGGCGGACGTTACGTCGGCGTGCATGCGCTCGGGGACCTCGCCGCGTGCGTGGAGTCCGCACTCGCCGACGGCGGGTTCTGCTACGGCTATCACTCCGAGCTCGATTTGCTCGGGCACGTCTACGGCCCGGGTTCGACGCCGTGGCGGATGCAGCTACGGCAGGTGAACACGCTCGTGGAGTCCATCGTCGAAGGCTTACCCGCCGGCGGATTGCTCGCCGTGGTGGCCGACCACGGCATGGTGGCGGTCGACGCGGCGGAGGCCGTGGACATCGACGCCAGCGAACCCCTGATGGACGGCGTCGACGCCATCGGCGGTGAGCCGCGCGCCCGGCACGTCTACGTTGCTGACGGTGCCGCGGACGCTGTGCTCGCGGCGTGGCGGGAGACATTGGCGCAGCGGGCGTGGGTGGTCTCGCGCGACGAAGCGATCGCGGCGGGATGGTTCGGCGACCGGGTCGGCGATGACGCGCGGTACCGCATCGGCGACGTCGTCGCGGCGGCACGCGGCACCGCGGGTTTCATGCGGCGCACAGCGGAGCCACTGCTGTCGGCGCTGATCGGCCAACACGGTTCGCTCACAGACGCAGAGCAGCGAGTTCCGCTGCTGCTTGCCTACGGCTGACTCACGTTCCGGTCGGCCTGGCGACACCACTCGCGTCGACGGTGAACCTGCCGGCCTGCGCACCGTTGAACGTTCCGGTCGATATCCATTCGATCAGAGCCGCGGTGACTGTGGAATGCGCGCCGGCCCAGGGCCTTCCGGCTTCGGTTCCATAGGCGGCGGCCGAGGCGGCAGCGCAGCGCGCGGCGTGCGAACAGCCCTCCCACAGCATCTCATGAGTTGCGCAATCTATTTGCACCAGAACCCTATTGGTCATCGAGGCGGGTAGCGCGTTGTAGATGGCCGACGCGCTGGGCGCGCCGCCCGGCACCACGACGTCGTCGAGACCTTGTATGACCAACGTCGGCTGGGTCAATTGCCCGGCAACGGCGTCGTTGAAGCCGTAAGTGGAGAACGTCGGTAAGCGCAACAGCCCGGCGGGATGCTCAACGTCTTCACCGCCCCAGTTGCGGCCTATGGCATCGAGGTCCATCAGCTGCGTCCAGGCCCGTTCGCCGCTGCCGTCGACGGTGTAACCCGTGCAGGCTGCTTCACGTTCGGGACTCGCCATCCGGCCGCCCTCGACGATCTGCGCGCGCTCCATGAGGGTCAACGGAAAGGAGACGAAGCCCTGCGGCGGTGGCGTCTCTTCGGTCGGCCCGCCGAAGAACGGGGCCAAGAACGCAACTCGATCGACCTTGCTTGCGACCTCGGGATACTTGGCCGTGTACAAGGCGCGACCGACCCGCAGCGCGCCTACGGAGTAGCCCACGAGCGTCACCTTGTCGTCAGCGGGGTGCGCGCGGGTGATCGCATCGTCGATCGTCTGGGCGATATCGCGAACCCACACATCGGTGTTCGCGAATCGCATATCGCTGGAATGCGTGTGACGATGTCCGCCAAGAGGATTGGCAGCAAGCAAGGTGCGCTGCTGATCGAGCGGAAATATCGGATTGTGGGTTCGGTCGCACCCTTGCGGGCTGGGGCAGACACCGTTCGACGCGAAGGGCGCCAGGCTCGCGTTGCCCGGATCGTCAAGCCCACGCGCGAATCTCGTGGAGCGGCCGTATCCGAGCAGGCTCGGTGCGAACGTGTCAATTCCCGCCCGCGCCAAGTCTTCTTGCACACTGAGGGTGCCGCCGCCAGGTGCCGGGTACCGCAGGTCGAAAGCCACGGGGCCGGTGACCGAGCGGCCGTGAACGAGCACCACTGCCCTATTCGGCACCGAAGGGCACTTGTCGGCGTAAACCGGTCGCACGCGGTGCACTTCGAGCTGTGCCGGCAGGCCGTCGAACTGCGGATCGGGCATCAGCCCGCTCGGCATCTCGAAAGGCAACGAATAGTCGGTGGTTTCGACGTCGATCGGAACGGTGTCGCAGTCGGCCGCCAGGGACTCGGTCGCGGTCAGCGCGCTGCCTGCCATCAGCATGCATAGAGAGAGCGTCAGGCAACGTCTCACCATCGTCCTGACAGCCATTTACGCACCTCACAGGGTTCGTTGGGAGCGTAATCCGCACCCGTACTCACGGGATGGCAATCGCCAATGCTCGATGGGGGATTTCATGCGCTCCGAGGGTGTGGCGCGCGTCACATTCGTTGATCTTGAAATGTGATGCCTGCCACTCGGCACCGGACTTCAGTGTGTCGATCGTGAGCTGCGCTGAATACGAACTCGCAACGCTTCTGTATCTATATGGCCTGTGCGAGACGGCGATTGCGCATGTTACTACTAGCGACTACCAGCACTAATTTGCGGAATCTGAAGCGGCGGTGTCGGATTGAATCATTCCATCGTCCAGCGCAATTCGTGAACTAGGCAATACAACGCACGAGTTGTGAAGGGGGTCACAGATTTTGGCGCGTTACAAAACGCTCTAGTAGCGTCCGGCCGCATGTTTGCTACCGTAACGCTGTTGACGCTGGTCAACTCGGTTTCGGGTACGCCGTACATCTCCGGCGGGGACTCTCCCCGGGGCACGGACTGCTCGGGACTGGTTTCGTGGGTCGCTAACGCGGCAAGTGGCCGACCGATCTATGGCGATCGGTTCAACACCGGCAATATCGAGCGGGCACTCCTCGCCCGCGGCTTCCAGTACGGGTCGCAGCCTGGTGCTCTCAACGTCGGCTGGAACGGCGGCCACACGGCCGCGACGCTGCCCGATGGAACACCCGTCTCCTCCGGCGAGGGCGGCGGCATAAGGGTCGGTGGCGGTGGCGCTTTCCAGAGGCAATTCAGCCGCCACATGTTCCTTCCTACGGCACCCGAAGAAGTACCGCCCGCTCCCGACGGGCTGCCAGCGGTCGGTGACTCGTTCCTGCCTCCGCCGCCTGACATGGTGCCGCCGCCTCCCGCCCCGGATGCGCCGGTGGTGATGATGGCACAAGAGGCCCCGTTGACGCCGCCGCCTGCTCCCGAACCGGAGATGGCCCCGCCGCCCCCGCCCGCCGATCCCTTCGCGCCGCCGCCACCGCCTGACGATCCGTTCGCGCCGTCGGCGCCCGCGGATATCCCTGCGCCTGCCTGACCCGACACAGGGTCGGTGACGGGCCAGCCCCTGGGCTAGCGTCACGACGGTGATCGTGCTGTTGCCGCCGTCGGAAACCAAACGTGCCGGCGGTACTGGGCCGCCTCTGTCATTGGAGACGCTCAGTTCGCCGGCGCTTGGATCGTTGCGTGCCTCGCTTGTGGACGAGCTGGTCGAGTTGGCCGCCGATCGATCGGCCTGTCGACGTGCACTTGGCATCTCGGCGTCGCAGGACGCCGAGATCGACCGCAACGCGGCGTTGCGCACCGCGGCGACACTTCCCGCGATCAACCGGTATACCGGCGTGCTGTATGACGCGCTCGACATCGAATCCCTGCGCGGCGCCGCCGCCGCCCGCGCACGGGCGCGGCTCGCAATAGGTTCCGCATTGTTCGGCCTGCTGCGCGCCGACGACCCGGTACCCGCCTACCGCCTCTCGGCGACGTCGAAGCTGCCGGGACGGCCGACCCTGGCCGCGCGATGGCGACCGCTGCTGGAACCCGTATTGGCCGACCTCGCCGCCGACGAGTTGGTCGTCGATCTGCGATCGGGTTCCTACGCCGCCCTCGGCAGGCTGCCCGGCGCCGTCGGAGTCGACGTGGTCGCCGAACATGCTGACGGCAGCCGCACCGTGGTAAGCCATTTCAACAAGGCGCACAAGGGCCGTCTGGCCCGCGCCCTTGCCTCGACCAGATCCGAACCCGGCGACGCCGCACAGGTGGCCGCGGTCGCCAGGCGTGCGGGGATGCAGGTGGAGCGTTCACGCAACGAGCTGACAGTGGTGGTCCCCGCCTGACGGGACCGGCCTTGCCGGGCCTCTATAGTCCTTGCACGAGCAACACCACTGTGTCGGCACCAGCACGGCGATCATCCGAAATCCGTTGGCAATCAGCAGATTCCGCCCACTGCCGAAACGACATTTCGTCGGCAAACGACCTGCGGCGTCTCATCGACCGCGGGGAGCCTTCCCGAACACCGGTCGTAGGCGTCGCCGATGATCGACTACTGCGGCTCCGAAGCCTAGACAGCGCTACAGCGACACCACGAAATCTGAGGTGTAGAACTCGTCCGGTGTCTGCGCGAACTCGCCCGGTCGGCTGATGAACATCCAGGCGCCGGTCGCGCCCGCTGCGACGGGGCCGTGAAGGGTCACGCTGCCCGCCCCCGCGGGATCTGTCATCAGGACGCCGGCGATCACGCCTGGGTCACCGGCATTGCAGCCAGACGCCGACGAGCGGGGCATCTCGATGATCCTCACGTCGTAAGGCGTATTCGGGATGGCCGTCGCCACCTGCACGTCGGCGATGAGTTCGGAGCCGGTGCTTCGCAGCACGGCGGTCGGGCGGGCAACTCCCGTCGGCCCGATATGGGTGTTGGTGCTGTAGTCGCACCGCCGGAAATTCTGGGTGAACGTCAAAAACTTTGCCCCTTCGGCATGCGCCGTTCCAACGCCGGCAGTCAGCACCGCAGGCGCCCCCACAACCATTGCTGCCACAGTGTTCAGCACCCGATGACGCATCGTTGGGCTCCCATTTCGTCCACGGCCACGTGTTCCCGACATTAAGAAATTGACGCTTCTTCAGACGTCAAAACCACCAATCAATTCGCGTACCGTCGGTGGCATGACGGTGTTGCCCGACCTCCGCAACATCGAGGTCGTGCGCCAGACCCTTGGTCGCAGCCTGTTCGGCATGGTTGCCGGCCCGGATGGGACCGCCAACCGGGCGCGCATCCACGAGACGCCGGGCCCGCGCTGGTTCGGAGAAGACCGGCCGATCCGGCGGGTGCACGCCGATGCCTCCATGTTCGTCGGCGGGTTGCGCGCGCTGCTCCTCCAGTCGCTTCACCCTCTGGCGATGGCGGGTGTCGCTCAGCACTCCGACTACCGCGGTGATCCGTGGGGCCGGCTGCAGCGCACCAGTACGTTTCTCGCGGTGACGACGTTCGGCACCGCCACCGACGCGCAGCGCGCGGTGGACAGGGTGCGCGGGATCCACCAGCGAGTCCACGGAATCGCCGCCGATGGCAGGCCGTACCGGGCGTCGGACCCGCACCTCCTGGAATGGGTGCACATCGCCGAGGTAGACAGCTTCCTTCTCGCCCATCAGCTCTACGGCGCCAACCCCCTGGACCAGCGCGGCCGCGACGGGTATGTGGGCGATACCGCCCGTGTCGCAAGGGCACTCGGCGTACCCGACCCGCCGCTTTCCGAGGCGCAACTGCGCGAACGGATCGAGGCGTTCCGGCCGGAGCTGTCGGGCACCCCCGCGGCGCGGGAGGCCGCCCGCTTCCTGTTGTTGACTCCCCCGCTGCCGATCGCCGCGAGGCCGCCGTACGGTCTGCTCGCCGCCACGTCGGTGTCGATGCTGCCCGCATGGGCGCGAATGCCGTTGCTGCTGCCGTATTTCCCGCCGGTGGAAGCCACCGTCATCCGGATGGCCGGACGCGTGCTGGTCGGTGGTATCCGATGGGCGATGACCGCAGGCCGCTGAGCAGCTACCCTGAGCGCTGATGTCCACGTTCAAGCGATACGTCGTCATTCAGGCGATGACGCTCGTATTCGGCATCGTCGGGCCGATATTCCTGGTCGGCTACTTCGCCGCGCAACCCGACCCCACGCTGAAGTGGATGTACTGGTGGGGGCTGTTCATCACGGCGGCCGACGTGTTGATCGCCCTTGGCCTCACGAATTCGCTCACCAAGTCGGAGACCCAGCAGCGGCAGAGGCGGCAGCAGACCAGCGAGGATTGACTGGTTTCAGTCCCGGCACTCGATGACGTCGAAGACGCCGTCGGCGTATCGGGACCTGATGAGCTTCTTGTCGAACTTGCCGACACTCGTCTTCGGAACCTCGTCGATGAACGTCCAGCGCTCCGGCAGCCAGAATCGGGCGACCTTGTCGCACAGATGCTTTCGCAGGTCGGGAACGGTGACTGCGGCGTCTTTCTTGACGACGACCGCCGCCAGCGGCCGCTCCTGCCAGCGATCGTCGGGCACCGCGACCACGGCGGCCTCCAGCACCGCGGGATGGTCCATGATCAGCAGTTCCAACTCAACCGACGAAATCCATTCGCCACCGGACTTGATGACATCCTTGGCGCGATCCGTCAGCGTGATGAAGCCCTGCGGATCGATCCGGCCGACATCCCCGGTTCGGAGCCACCCGTCGTCGAACTTCGATGGATCGGCATTCTGGTAATAGGAGCCGGTGATCCATGGCCCGCGAATCTCTATCTCTCCCACCGCCTTACCGTCGTTCGGCAGAACACAGCCTGCGTCGTCGACCAAGCGCACCTCGACACCGCACAACACCCGCCCCGCCGTGCCGCGCAGTGTCCAGTGGTCCTCCCCTGTGACTTCCGGCGGTGGGGCGGCGAGCGCGGCCAGCGGTGAGGTCTCCGTCATGCCCCAGCCCTGGCGGATGTGCACACCGTGAGAATGCTGGTACTCCTTCATCATTCCGAGCGGAACCGCAGATCCTCCGCAGACCACCAATCGCAGCGACGAGATGTCGCGGCCGGGATTTGCCTGCAGGTGCTGCAACACGTCGTTCCAGATGGTCGGAACGGCCGCGGCGATCGTCGGTCGGCGCTGTTCGATCATGTCGACAAGCGGGGCGGCCTGCAGGAAGCGGTCGGGCAACAGCAAGTCGGAGCCTGCCATCATCGCCGCATACGGCTGGCCCCACGCATTCGCGTGGTACATCGAGACGATCGGCAGCACGCGGTCGCCGTCGGTGAGGCCCAACGCGTTGGCCCCGCAGACCGCCATCGAATGCAGGTAGCTCGAACGGTGGCTGTACACCACACCTTTCGGGTTTCCCGTCGTGCCGCTGGTGTAACACATTGCGGCGGCGCTTCTTTCGTCCAGATCGGGCCAGCTGTACTCGAGTGGTTGCCCGTCCAGCAGATCGTCGTACCGGATCACCGTCTTCCCCGAGTCGGTGAGCGCGGCCAGGTCACCCTCGCCGACGACCACGACCGTGTGCACCGTCGTCAACTCCGGCAGCACCGCGGCCAACTGCGGTGCCAGCGACATGTCGGCCAGCACAACGCGGTCCTCGGCCTGGTTGGCGACGAACGCGATCTGCTCGCCGGCAAGGCGGATGTTGAGCGTGTGCAGCACCGCGCCCATGCACGGCGCAGCGAAGTAGGCCTCGAGGTGTTCCTGGTTGTTCCACATGAACGTCGCGACGCGATCGCCGTCCGTCACGCCGAGGTGGCGCAGCCCGTGAGCGAGTTGCCCGACGCGCGTCCCGAGCTCTCCATAACTGATCTCGCGGTATCCGTGCGCGGTCGCGGTCGTGACCCTGCGGCTCGAATTCCAGCCCGTGCCGTGCCGCAGAATGCTCGTGACGGTCAGCGGAAAGTCCTGCATCGTGCTGTGCATGTCCACCCCCATGGTTGCTGGCCGCCATGATGGTCGATCAGCTGCGGAAGCGGAGTGAATCCGCGAAACGCCGTGTACCGATAGGTCGGTTGTGTGCGTTTGCGGGCGAAAACCGGCCCCCGGCCCTGTCGATTCGCCTACGGTGGCGAGCGTGGAACCACACCATTTGCAAGCCCCCGAGCTTGTGCCCGTCGAGGCGCTGCGCTCGGGGGAACACGTCACCGACGTCAACGGTGGCGGCCAGCATTACATCGTTCTGGAATCCAAGATCCTCGGCGGCGGTTGCGTCGTGCTGGAACTCGAATCCAAAGCCAATGACCGGCTCCGCGTCATCGAGATGTCGTTTCCCGCCGGTTATCAGATGGGTAGATCACCCCGCCGCATTCTGTGACAGGACCATCCACGGCACACCGAACTTGTCGGCGACCAGGCCGAGGCGCGACGCGAACGGCGTCGGTGCCATCGGGACCTGCACGCTTCCCCCATCCGACAGCGCATCGAAAAGCCGCTCGGCCTCGGCATCCTCAGAGACAGTCAATGACAGCGAAAAGCCGCTGAATTCGGCTTGACCCGAGCCCTGGCCGTCCGAGGCCAGCACAACCGTGTCGCCGACCCGCAGCACCGCGTGCGCGACCTTGTCCTCGAACCGCGCGAACACGGTGGCATCGGCGTCGATGGCGCCGCGATAGAACTCGAGGGCCTCCTCGCAGCGGCCTTGGAAGTACACGTATGGCTCGACCCGCATGCCGGCAGATTAGCCCGGCGCAGGTCGGCCTGTTTTGTACAGAAACGACAGCTGTGTGTCTTGCCGAATGACGCTCGCCGGTGTCTCGCCGATCAGCACCTTGAACGAGCGGGTGAGGTGGGCCTGATCGAAGTAACCGGTCTCGTGCACCGTGTCCAGGATCGACGCACCGTCGCGCAGCAGGCTGGTCGCGTGACGCGCCCGTTCGATCTGGCGGAACAACCCGTGGGTCAACCCGGTGGTGCGCCGGAAGCGACGCTGCACCGAGCGGATGCTGAGCGGTTGCATGTCCCCGCGTATCGCGGCCTCCACCACCTGTTCCCGTGCGATGACGCCGCACCGGGCGAGTTGGTCGACATAGCGTTCCGCGTTCTCCAGATCCGGCAGTGGCCACCGCAATCCGTGCAGCTCGAACGTTCCGTCGGCCGACACCGGCTGATGTACGTCGTGGTGGTCGAGCAGCAGACCGGTCGGGAGCGAGGGCATGTGCACGCCGAGCCGGAACCGGATCGCCGCCCACTGACCGTCGGGTGGGCATTCGATGATGGACGCCCTGGTCTCGGGCCCGCGCACCGTCACCATGGCTGAGTCGGCGAGCCGCGTCACCACCAATTCGAGATGGCAGGCGGCGACCGATACGAACGGGCCGCCGCCGTTGCTGCGTGCCCGCCACACCCGTTCGATGTACGGCGAATCCGAGGGCCGGTCCGCGAAGCGCAGGAACATTCAGCGGACGCGTTCCTGAAGGTGCACGGTCACCTCGTCGCCTGCCTCTTTCCCGATGCGCCGACGCAGGTCGGTCTTCACGGGCAGCTTGTGGGTGCCGTCGCCGAGTGCCATGAAGGAGCTCGCGAACGGTTGGCCGTCGACGGTGCCACGGACCTTGACAAGCCCACGGGTCCCGAAGAACGTAGCCGAGTCGGGCATGACCACGTAGGTCCAGCCGCCCTTGCTGTCGCTCTTCTGCAGTTTCGCGGTGAACTGCCGGTCTAGCGATTCGCTCATCAGTCGCCCTTTCACAGGATTCGGTGGCCGCACACCTATAACGACCGGGGACAGCCCGAAAAGACATCGCAGGAATATCGTTTTTTCGTGAAGCTCTCGGAGCAGATGCAGCGGGTCGTGCGTGAACAACGGCTCGGTTTCGTCGCCACCGTGACGCCGGACGGCAGGCCCAGTCTGTCCCCGAAAGGGACCACCCGGCTATTTGACGACGAACGGCTGTTCTTCGCAGACATCGCCTCGCCGGGCACCGTCGCCAACCTGCGCGTCAACCCGCGCGTGGAGGTCAACGTCGTCGATCCGATCCGGCGAAAGGGCTTCCGCTTCAAGGGAACAGCGACGGTGTACACCAGCGGCGAGGCGTACGACCGAGGTCTGCAGCTCCTGCGGGACCAGGGATCGACGGCGAACCGTGATCGGGTGCGCTCGATCGTGGTGATCGAGGTGACCGAGGTCGCGGAACTGATCTCCCCCGCCTATGACGACGGCGCCACCGAGCAAGCGATCTCCGACAGCTGGCTCGACTACTACACAGCGCTGCACCGCGCCCCGACTTGCCGTGCGGATGAGCGCGCTGAATGATCCGTGCCCATGGACGCAACCGATGCCCGCGCACTCGCCGACCTCGACGCCATCGCCCAGGCGGGGTTGGTCGCCACGGGTGAGGTGTCGGCGACGGAACTGCTGGAGGCGGCGATCCTGCGCCTCGAAGGCGCACGCGACCTGAACGCCGTCATCGCCGACCTCTTCGACCGCGGCCGCCAGCAGGCCGCAGCACTCGACGCCTCCGGCGAACTGCGCGCCGGCCGGTCAGGTCCGCTGGCGGGAGTTCCCTTTCTGCTCAAGGATCTTGGGGCTTCGCTGGCCGGAGCGCCCGAGGCGATGGGGTCGCGGGCGTTGCGCACCCACGTCGCGACCGAGTCGGCCTGGATCGTCGAACGGTACCTCGCCGCGGGACTCGTGGTGTTCGGCAAGACCAACACGCCCGAATGGGGCAACCACTGTACGACCGAGCCCTCGCTGTTCGGGCCGACGGTGAACCCGTGGTCGCCGTCGATCACGCCGGGCGGATCCAGCGGAGGTTCGGCCGCGGCGGTGGCGGCTCGAGTGGTGGCCGCGGCCTCGGGCGGCGACGGCACCGGTTCGATCCGGGTGCCCGCCTCGTGTTGTGGCCTCGTCGGTCTCAAGCCGCGCCGCGGCCGTACCTCATTCGCGCCTGGCGCCGGCCATGGGCTCGAGGGGCTGGTCAACGAGCACGCCCTCACCCGCACGGTCCGCGACAGCGCCGCACTACTCGACGCCGTCGCAGGATCGGCTCCCGGCGACCCGTACACCGCACCCGCACCGAATGTGCCTTTCTTGCAAGCGATCACGCAGCAGCCGGCCGATGCGCGGATCCTGATCGCCACGGCATCACCGTTTCCCGGGCCGACCACGCACCCCGAGGTCGTCGTCGCCGTCGAGAAGACAGGTGCCGTGCTCGCCGGCCTCGGGCATGTCGTCGAACCCGGCGCCCCGACGATCGACGCCGACGCCGTCGCCGACGCGATCGCCGTCCTGCACGACGTCAGCAATGCGCAGTTGCACGCGCTGGCCACCGCCCACCTCGGGCGAGAGCCCCATGAGGACGAGTTCGAGCCGAGCACCTGGGTGATGGTCCGCGAGGGCTTCACCACGAGCGGGGTGGCCTACGCCGAGGCGATCGCGGCGGTGCACGCGCAGACCCGGCGATTCGCCGCGGGAATGAGCGGTTACGACGTGCTTCTCGTGCCCACCCTGCTGACTTCCCCGCCGCCCTACGCGCTGCTGGACCAGCCGCGGGGCACGACGAGGGCGTTCTTCGACGTCGAGTTCGCCACCACGGGCTGGACGTCGTTGGCGAATGTCACCGGCTGGGCCGCGATCTCGTTGCCGCTCGGGGTCACCTCGGACGGTCTGCCGATCGGGGTTCAGCTGATGGCGCCCGACGAGACGATCCTGCTCCAGCTCGCCGCCCAACTCGAAACAGCGATGCCATGGATACAACGGCGCCCCACTATGTAGTGTCACGCGCGATATCCGTGAGCTGACGGATCACAAGCGTGGGGTCCTATCTGTTCCATTCGGCCGAATGAGACACTTTGGGCATGGCTGTCGCAATTGCCCGTCCGAAGTTGGAAGGCAACATCGCCGTCGGTGATGACCGTCAGATCGGGTTTGCCGAGTTCGGCGACCCGCAGGGTCGCGCCGTGTTCTGGCTGCACGGCACCCCGGGTGCCCGCAGGCAGATCCCGATGGAGGCCCGCGTCTACGCCGAGCAGCGGCAGATCCGGCTGATCGGTGTCGACAGGCCCGGCATCGGGTCGTCGTCGCCATATCAGTACGACACGGTGTTCGCGTTCGCCGAGGACCTTCGCACGATCGCCGACACCCTCGGCATCGACAGGTTCGAGGTCATCGGGCTGTCGGGCGGTGGCCCCTACACGCTGGCCTGCGCGGCGGCGATGCCCGATCGGGTGGTGGCGGCCGGAGTGCTCGGCGGGGTCGCTCCGGTACGCGGAGCAGATGCGATCGGCGGCGGGGTGTCGACACTGATCACCGCGGCGGCGCCGGTTGTCGAGGTGGCGGGCGCGCCGCTACGGTTGGTGGCCAGCCAGCTGATCCGGCTGATCCGGCCGGTCGCGGAGCCCGCGCTCTACGCGTACGCCCGGATCTCACCGGAGGCCGACCGCCGCCTGCTGGTCCGCCCGGAATTCAAGGCAATGTTCCTCGACGACCTGCTCAACGGCAGCCGCAAGCAGCTCGCCGCACCGTTCGCCGATGTGGTGGTGTTTGCCCGCGATTGGGGCTTCCGGCTCGACGAGGTGAAGGTGCCGATCCGCTGGTGGCACGGGGACCGCGACCACATCGTCCCGTTCGAGCACGGGCAGCACGTCGTGTCCAGGCTGCCCGACGCCCAGCTGACTCACCTGCCCGGCGAAAGCCACCTGGCCGGCTTAGGCCGGGCCGAGGAGATCCTGGGCACGATGGTCGAGCTTTGGGACCGCGTCGACCAGAAGTGACCGGACCCGTGCCGAAATGGGTGCGAGCCCATCGCGGTCGACGCTGAATACGCGGACCGCCGGTGTCGTGGCAGTCACGAGTCGGCTCAACACTTCCCCTGGCGGCATCTCGACGGTGGCGATGACGCCGAGTTCCGGCAGTAACCGCATGATGTCGAACCACCGCACCGGACGGGCAACTGCGTCGGCGAGGTCGTCGAGCACGGCAGCGGGATCGTCGCGAATTCTGCGGGCGCCGACGTTGGTCATGTAGGCCGACCGCTGTTCGCGGTGCGGGATGGCTGAAAGGTGTTGTGCCACCGCGCTTGCGGTATCGCGCTGCAGTGGCCCGTGCGATGCGACGGCGACGTCGAGCATCTCGAAGCGGCGCGCGCCCGCACGCCGTGCCGCCTGGCGTGCGTCGTCCAATGCGGCGAGCGTGCCGCCGAGGACCACTTGGTCGACGGCGTTGATGTTGGCGATCCAGAGCCTGTCGTCGGCATCCTCGGAGGCGACGAGGTCGCGCGCCGCCCGCAGCGGCAGTCCGGTGAGCGCGGCCATCCCCCACTGTCCTGACGCGCACGCCCGAGTCATGGAATCACCGCGCAGCCGTACCGCCGCAACGGCTTCCGCAAACGTGAGCACGCCGGCCCCGACCGCCGCGGCGAAGGCCCCGACCGAGTGCCCGGCCACGATATCGGGACTCACCCGGTGCTCATCGTTGAGCGTGCGAGCTGTCGCGACTCCGGAGATCAGCAGCGCCACTTGCGCATTCGTGGTCGACGTCAACGCTTCCGTGGTGTCCAACTCGCCGATTGCGGGAAGCAACTCGGCGGCCTCCTCCATCGTCCTTCGCGTTGCCACGCTGTCCGGCAGGTTGGCGAGCATGCCCGCGCGCTGGGCGCCCTGGCCGGGATACAGGAACGCGATCATGGCGTCAGCTGGCCGACGCGCATCAGCAACGGGCCGTCGGCGGTGCGCACCAGTACGCGGTCGGCCGGGCCGAGGAGTTCGTCGAGCGCGACGCCGCCGATCGGCAGATCGAGCTGGCAGTCGACACGTGCGGGCAGCTCACGGAACGCCTCCCGCAGCTCGGCAAGCATCACCAGCCGCGGTACCTCGTCCATTGTCAGGACCAGGTCGAGGTCGCTGCTCGCCGTGACCGCCGAAACCCCTGTCGCAAGGGTGAATCCGACGCTTCCGGCTGGGCCCCATCGCAGCCCGGTCGGCGCGAGCAGGGCGGCGGCGCGATGAAGCGCCTCGCTGACAGGAAGATCGGGAAGCCCGTCGACTCGTTCGGCAAGGTCTGCCGGCGACAGGATCTCCGTGACGGAGCCGGCCTCGATCAGGGTCGCATGGCGATGAGACCGGCTCGGTCCCCGGATCCCCACCGGCAGATAGCCCGGTGCGCACCGAGCGCGACGGACGACCACCCACGGCGCCTGCGCCAATGCGGGTGTCACCCATGCCGGACCCGCCCGACTCAGTTGCGCGACCGATGCGACGCGCAACAGGTCGTGCGGCCGCGGGCTGCTCATCGCTTTTCGGTGTCGTGCCATTGGGCGGACATCGCGTCGCGAATCGCCCGCGATGCCTTGCGGTTGATCAGGGCGCCTGGCGAGTCGAGCCGATTCGACAGATCACGCGGACCGGTGCGGGCGGCGGCGATGGCGGCGTCCACGGCGTCGCGCACGGCGCTGACGTCATCCGCGGTCGGGTGGTCGGCATCGGATACCGGTAGCAGACCGTCGCATAAGCCGAGCTGAGCCCAGTCCCGGACGTTGTAGCTCAGCGGGACAACCGTTTCGGCCAGCTTCTCGAGTTCCTCCACCGTGCGCAGGGTGATGCGCGCGGCCGCGGCCTTGTGCATCGCGTGGATCTCCACGCCGGGGTCATCGAGGGCGAGTATCTGCTGGGCCTGCAGACCGTGAGCGAGGAATCCACCGGACAGCGCGTGCCCGACCACGATGGCCACCGTCGGGTGACCGACGTTGCGCGCGCGGTGATACGCATCGACGGCGGTGGCGATGGCGTGGTGCAGCCCCGCCATCTCCTCGATGCGGCCATAGGCCTGGCTGGGCAGGTCGACGACGGCCACGATTGCACGCTTGGTGTCCACCGCGGCATCTGAGGAGATGACGTCGTCGATCGCCGCGGCAAGTGCCCAGGATTCGGTGAGCCCGACTTCCCCGTTGCGCGCACGGTGGAACGGGTTTTGTGGATCCGGGACCACCGCGAGATAGGTCGCACCGGAGGTGTCGGCGCTGATCACCGACGGGATGACCGCGACAGGTTCGGTCGCGGCCAGGGCAGACAGCCACAGCCGTCCGCGACTGGCTGTCGCCGACGACGTCGCGGCCGTGGCAGGCGCGGCACCGTCGACGGGCTCGAACTTCGTACCCCACAACCGCCGAAGGTCCTGCGGTGCAGGCGCATTTCGTGGATCGAAGCTGGCCAAGCGCGAACCGAGGGCGTCGACGCGCTCGCTGCGGTAGCTACCGGCGGGTGGCACTCCGGCGGCGACGGCTTCGATGACCGCGGCGCGGAGGAGGTCGCAATCGTCGGCAACCAGCTTGTCCGCCAACCCGATCGCCGCCCGCTGCTCGCCCCCGTCGATGCTCCAGATCAGCCCGCGGTCGGAGGAATCGAACTCGTCGATGCCCCCCTCTTGTTCGATGACGGCGGGGCCGTTCAGCCCGATCCTGCCCTGCGGCGTGATGATCAGGCGAGTGCACAGCCCGGCGGCGATGCTCATGCCGCCGAACGAGCCGACCTCCCCCGCGACCACGCCGATGACCGGTGCCATCGGCCGCAGATCCAATACGGCCGAGCAGATTTCGGCGACAGCGTTCAGCCCGAGGTTGGCTTCCTGCAGGCGGACGCCACCGGTCTCGAACAACACCACCGCGGCCGTCGGCGTGCCGGCGCGGCAGTCGTCGGCCGCCAGTCGCAGCGCCTCGCTGATCTTCGCGCCCGACACCTCGCCGGTGCCACCACCCTGGAAACCCTGCTCGATGGAGGCGATCACCGCGGGACGGCCGTCGATGGTGCCGCGCGCGATGACGACACCGTCATCGGCCTGCGGCACGATTCCCTGCGGTTCTAGCCATGGTGATTCGAGCCGGTCGAAAGGACCGCACAGCACCCGTACGCTGTCCGGGTCCAGGAGCGCCGTGGCGCGCTCCAGGGCGTCGCCTTCGAGGAAGCTGCGCCTCGCGAGGATCTGATGCCAGTCCTGCGCCGCGGCTCCGGCAGTCATGGCGCATCCCCTTGTGCGGTGGTCGCGGCCTCCGCGGCCTGGCGGAGCCGCAGTGTGACGACGGCAGGCGTCGCGCCGAAGTCGTTGAGCTCCCAGCGTCCGGCGAGCGGGGTATGCGTGAAGAACCGTTCCAGCGTGGCGTGCCAGACGGTGTCGAAGCCGTCGACGCTGGTGCGTACCCGGACATCCGCGACATCCGCGTCCTCTGCCTCGTCGAGCAGCACCTCCAGATCGCCTGATGCGACGACGCCGATGTGCGTACGCCTTTGCATGGGGCGGTTCGCCGGAAACCGGTACCTCAGTGTCTGCATGCGCGTCAGCTTCCTTCCGCCGGCGTGACTGCGTCGAGGAACAATGTCGCCGCGAGCAGGTCTGCGCTGCCGCCCATGGAGAGTCCCCGCTTCTGGGCCTGGCGGCAGAACCGCTCGAGTCGGTGGCGGCCCTCGGGGGTTGCGCACCCGCCACTGCGCAGCACCCCCGCTGCAGTGCGGTGCACGAACGCCCGTCCTCGCAAACCACCGCGGTGCAGGACGCAGGTGTCGTCGAGGCTCGCCATGATCGCCATCAGCGCGTTGAGCGCGGCGGCGTCGGCGGCTTCACCGCGCAGGCGGCAGGACCGCAGCATCGGTAACCCGTGGCCGACGACGTGCGGGAAGCCGTCCTGTGCCTCGGCGACCGCTCCGCCCGCGCCGTACCGAAGCCGAGCGTGCTCACCATGCGAAAGGCCACCGGCGCCCACGATACGGGCGGGGTCGGGGAGCCGCGCCAGCTGTGCTGCGAAAGCCACTGCGTCAGTGATGATTTCGGCGACCGCGACGCCCGCCGACAGGAGCCCGAGCGCCCATAACGCCCCGCGGTGCGTGTTGACGCCATCGGTTGTCCTGAGCATGCGGCGCTCGCCTGCGCGCCCGATGTCGCCGATGCGTTCACGCAGGCCGGGGCCGAACGGCATCGATCGGGCGGCTTCCGCGCACTCCCGCAACGGATCTCGCACCGCGTGGGCGGAGGTCGCCAACAGGGCCAGGCTCATGTCGGGGTGGCTGTGCCTGCCGGATGTGTCGACCAGCCCGGGTTTCGGTGTCAGCAGTGCCTCGGCGAGCAAGGCATCGACAGCCGCGTCGGCGATCCGTTCGGCCGACAGGCGGTGCAGTCGGGTTGCATTCGCAGTGTTCGTCATAGCGCTCACCAGTCCCGAAACTGTGCGGGCGGATCGTAGAGTCCTCCGGACCATGCGACGAGGTCCTCGATGCTGCGGGCGGCGAGCAGCGACCGATCCGCTTGCCGCGCAGCGATACCGAGGTCCTCAGGAAAGGCGACCAACCCGTCGCGGCGGAGTTGCTCCGTGCGCGCCGCCTCGGCGCCAAGCCCGATCGGCGTCACACCGGCAATCGCCGACAACGCCTCCCGGCGGTCGGCAAGCGACGGTGCCTTGAACAGGTAGGCGACGCCCTCTTCGGTGACGACATGGCTGACGTCGTCGCCGTAGATCATCACTGGTGGGATCGGCATGCCGGCGTTCTTGCCCACCTCGACTGCGTCGAGTGATTCGACAAACGTTGGGATGCCGCCCTTCTGGAAGGTCTGGGCGATCTGCACCACCAGTTTCCGGCCGCGTAGCGCGTAGGCCTCGCCGTGCGCGAGGCTCAGCCACGCGGGAGACGAGTGCCTGCGACCGTGTGGGTCGTGGCCCATGTTCGGGGCGCCGCCGAACCCGGGCAACCGGCCGTCGGTGACGGTCGACGAGTTCGCATCGCCGTCGATCTGCAATGAGGATCCGATGAACATGTCGACCGCGTATTGGCCTGCCAGCTGACACAACACCCGATTGGACCGCAGCGATCCGTCCCGTCCGGTGAAGAACACGTCGGGCCGGGCCGCGGTGTACCGCTCCATCCCCGCCTCGCCGCCGAAGCTGTGGATCGATTCCACCCATCCCGATTCGATCGCCGGTATCAGCGTCGGATGCGGGTTCAGCGTCCAGTGCTTGGCGATCCTGCCCTTCAACCCCAGTTGGTCGCCGTATGTGGGGAGAAGCAATTCGATTGCCGCCGTGTCGAATCCGATCCCGTGGTTGAGCGACGTCACCTCATGTCGTTCGTACACGCCGCGGATGGCGATCATCGCCTTGAGGATCTCGACCGGCCCGATCAACCGCGGGTCGCGGGTGAACAGCGGCTCGAGCGCGAACGGCCGGTCGGCCTCGACCACTAGATCGACCCAGTCGCCGGGGATGTCGACTCGCGGGAGCTTGCCGCTGTCGACGATCTCGTCGGCCTGTACGAGCACCACGCCGTCGCGAAACGCGGCGGCCTCCGCGATCGTCGGCGTGTCCTCGGTGTTGGGACCGGTGAACAGATTGCCGTCGCGGTCAGCCTTCGTCGCGCACAACAGCGCGACGTTGGGGCTCAGGTCGGTGAACATCCGCGCGTACAGCTCGACGTAGGTGTGGATGGCGCCGATGCGGACCTGGCCGTCCTCCACCATTTGCGCGATGCGGACACTCTGGGGTCCGGCGTAGGCGAGGTCGAGCTTTGCGGCGATCTTCTTCTCGAACAGGTCGAGATGTTCCGGCCGCGACACCGACGAGATCAGCATGTGCAGGCCGTTGACCTTGCCGGGATCGCACTGGGCCAGCGTGCGGGACAGGAAGTCGGCCTGCTTCTGGTTGTCGCCCTCCAGTGCGACGCGATCACCCGGCCGTAGCAGCCCCTCGAGCGTGTCGCGCAAACGGCCCTGTTCGATCAGCTTGCCGTCGACGTAGCCGGCGACGGCGGAGAGCCGGTCGCGCTTGTCGGCTCGTCGGCGGGTCCAGGTTGATTCGCTCACCCTCCTGCGGCCTCGATGATCAGGTTGGCGACGTCCTTGGCCTTGGACACAATCGACAGGTGGCTGGCGTCGAGTTCGATGGTCTTGGCGTTCATCCGCTGGGCCATGAACCGTTCAAGGTCGGGATTGATCGTGCGGTCATTCTTCGAAACCGCGTAGAAGGTCGGCTTGTCGCGCCACGCCGCCTGGGTGGTGCGGCCGTTGAACAGCTCATCGGAGATCCTGCCCTGCACCGCGTACAACACCCTGGCTTGGGCCGGTGGCACATCCTGCGCGAAATCGTTGAGGAACGCCGACTCCGATAGTTGCGCGTATCCGTCGGGCGCCTTCACCAGACCTGCACTCGCCGGCGGTGCCGGGTACTGACCGGCCAGCGCGGTGTAGTCCTCGCCGGCGTCGGGTGCGCGGGCGGCGATGTACACCAACGCCGTCACCTTGGGGTCGACCCCGACCTCGGTGGCGATCATGCCCGAATACGAGTGCGCGACAAGCACTGTCGGACCGTCCATCAAAGCCAGTGTGCGCCGGGCGAACTCACAGTCTTCCTCCAGCGTGCGCAGCGGATTCTGCACCGACGCCACGTTCAGCCCCCGCGCCTGCAGGTACGGGATCACGTCTGACCAACATGAGCCGTCAGCGTATGCGCCGTGCACCAGCACCACATTGCGGGCTTGCGGCAATGGACCGGACGGCGGCGCCGCAGCCGCCCGCTGCGACCCGAACAGGGCGGCGGCACTGCCGAGTGCCACCGCCGCGGCGAACGACCGTCGATCCATGCGCGCTCCGTTCCAAAGCGAATACGGCAAAGGCTCCTCACATCTCATAATGTATGCAATCGCAAATTGCGTCCATCGTGGGTGGGGGTGTGACTAGAAACCGTATCCGAGAACGGCTGGGACGTCGCTGACGAACGCGGCGTCGAGGCGAGCCAGGAGGCCGGCCTCGTCAGTGTGCAACCGGTTTGCGCTGGCAAATGACGACGCTCTGTGAGCACCCAGGTACAGGCTGCCAAGAACGTCGAGACCCATGGACACGTCGGCGGGCGCGTTCGTCGGCGTGCAGCGGACCCGGCCGTCATCGACCTCGAACGCGAAACGCCCGCCATCGCTTCGGAATCCGTCAGAAATCTCGATCACGGCGCAGACATCCGCCCGATACGTGCGCGCTTCAAGCGTTTTCGGAATGTCCATGATCCGCAGCCAGAGGTCGTCCTCGCAGTGCGTGAGCCGGGCTACCCGAGGATCGGTCAGCAGGTACGGCAGCGGATCGCCGGGGAACGTGCCGAAGGCTACCGTCTCCATCAGGTCGAGTCCGAGCAGCGCCCGGCACAACGCGATACCGGCGTCGGTGGTCGCGGCGACGAACTCCCAGACCCGCACGATCATCGGGTCCTCGCCGAACACCCGGTACATGACGTAGCCGTCGGGATGCAGGAACGTGTACAACTCGGTCCCACCGCGGCGATCCCACTCATGATCGGCCAGCAGGTCGTCCCACAGCGCCTCGGGGCGGGCGACGCCACCAGGTGTGCGTTGTCGCCAGCGCTCGTAGATCTGCTCGAGTTCGTCTCGGTGGTCGGCGGCCTTGATGATCCGGACGCCGCCGGGATCGGGCGCATCATCGCGGAACCGGGCGAAGCGGCGGTCGATGGTGAGCACCTGCTCGATGGTCGCAGGCCCGTACCCGAAGCGCCCGTAGATCCCGCCTTCGCTGGCGGTCAAGCCGGCGACCGGATACTGCGCGTCGGCGATTCGGTCGTGCAGCTCGGTGTACATCGAGCGCAAGATGCCGCGACGGCGGTGGGTCGGCGCGACTCCGACGATGGTGACGCCCGCCATCGGCAGGACCGCGCCGCCGGGCACGGTCAGCCGCATGTCGAGGTAGTGGGCCATCCCGACGATGTCGCCGCCGTCGAAGGCGAGGACAGTGCCGTCGAACGGCATCATTGACCGCCAGGCGGTCAAGGACTCGGGATGCCCGAACCTGCCGAAACTGGTGGCGTCCAACAGCGATATCGCCGGCCAGTCGGCGTCGGTCGCGGACCGGATCTCTATGGCAGTCGACGTGTCGGTGGCGAACACAGAACTCGACGGTGCCACACAGCGATGCCCGAGCGCATCCGAATTTCGTGCTCAGCCGATACCGTTGAGTGGCACGGAAGGAGCGCTCGTCATGGCGACCGATCTGACGCTCTACCTCGACGACCAACCCGGCGAGCTGGCCCGGGTCGGCGACGTGCTTGGCAAGGCCGGCACCAACATCGCAGGCCTGTGTGCGCTCACCACCGGCGGAGGGCAGGCCGAGGTGCACATCCTGGTGCAGGACGCGACGGCGGCGTTCGAGGCGTTGCAGGACGCCGGGATCAAGATCGTCGCCGAGCAGGAAGTGATCGTGCTCGACATGGAGGACCGGCCCGGCGCACTTGGTGAGGTGGCGCGCAGACTCGGCAATGCGAGGGTCAACCTGACCACCGCTTATCTGGCGACCAACACCCGGCTGGTGCTGGCGGCCGACAACCTGGCCGAAGCGAAGGCCGCGCTCAGCTGATCAGCGCCGCAGCCAGCCCTGGACCGTGCTGAGCTCGCGGGTGTAGGTGGTGAGGATGTCGTCGTAGTAGAGCGAGCCGCCGCTGATCGCGTCCGCGCCCTGCCAGATCACCTGTACCCGGGTCCCGGCCTTGTCGTAGTAGTCGGTGCGCTCGACGTTCCTGCGGTGCCACCCGCCTACCTCGGCGAGCTCGGCTAGTGTCTGCCGCTCGTCGGTTGCAGTCATCGGTGTTCCTCCTGTGGCGCCCGCGTCGGTGCGAGACGATACATCGATGATCGTGCTTGAGGTTCAGCAGGCCGATGTGACCCGGCTCGAGGTCGACGCGATCACCAACGCGGCCAACACGCAACTCAGGCACGGCGGCGGCGTGGCCGCGGCGATCTCGCGTGCCGGGGGTCCTGCGGTGCAGCGGGAGTCCACCGAGAAGGCGCCGATCGGTCTCGGTGACGCGGTCGAGACCACCGCAGGCGACATGCCTGCGCGTTATGTGATCCACGCCGCGACGATGGAACTCGGCGGGCCCACGTCGGCGGAGGTCATCGCCCAAGCGACGCGCTCGACCCTGGCCAAGGCGGACGATCTGGGCTGCCGGACGCTTGCCTTGGTCGCGTTCGGGACCGGGGTCGGTGGCTTCCCGCTCGACGAAGCGGCGCGGCTGATGGTCGACGCCGCGCGCGGACACGAGCCGCGATCTCTCGAGCGGGTGGTGTTCGCCGTGCACGGCGATGAGGCCGAGCGGGCGTTCCGAGACGCCGTCGAATCGTCAGGCTGACGAGAGCGCGCGTCGCAACATGTGCATCGCGACGGTCGTCGACCGTTCGCGAATATCTGACCTGTCGCCCGGCAGTCGGATGGTGCGGGTGTGCGTATCGCCGTCGGCGAGCTTCACGGTGAAACAGACCGTGCCGACCGGCTTGTCCTCGCTACCGCCCACCGGCCCGGCGATCCCGGTGATCGCGACCGCGGTGTCGGCGCCGAAACGGCTCAGCGCGCCGTCGGCCATCGCCTCGGCGACGGGCTCGGACACGGCTCCGTGCGTCGCGATCAGGTCGGGTTCGACGCCGAGCAGTTCTGTCTTGGCCTCGTTCGCGTATGCGACGACTGCCCCGGCGACGTAGGCCGATGATCCGGGCCGGTCGGTCAGCCGAGCGGCCAACAGTCCGCCGGTGCTGGATTCGGCCGTCGCGATCCGGCGGCCGGTCAGCAGCCGCGCAATCTGGTCATCGATGAGGGAGCCGTCCTCCGAGAAGATCTCGCGCCCGTGGCGCTCGCGCAGCAGCTGGACGAGCTTCATGTAGACAGCCGCGGCGTCTGGTTCATACCGGGTGACGATCTCGAGTTCCCCGCGCCGAAGACAGGTGGTGATCTCGAGCCGGTCGAAGCCGTCGATGCTGTGTTCGCCGTCCCGCAGCGTGTCGGCCAGCCCCGACTCGGGCAGCCCGAACATCCGCACTATCTCCTGGCGATACGTGGTCCGCCCGGCGATCGCCCGCTGCACCGCCTCGGTTTCCACGGCGACCGGCCACATCGGCTGCAACTCGCGCGGTGGGCCGGGCAGCACCACGATCGTCGGCTTGCCAGGCACGACGACTCCCGGGGCGGTGCCGACCGGGTTGATCACGTGCGCCCCTAGCGGAATCAGCGCCTGCTTGCGGTTGGCGGCGCGGACCGCCTCGATGTCGACGTTGTCGAAGCGCGCCATCAGTCGCTTGAGGATGTCGGTGATGCGGTCCTCGAGGGCCGCATCCAGCACCAGCTCGAGACCGGCGAAGCGGGCCACGGTCGCCACCGTCATGTCGTCGGCGGTCGGTCCGAGGCCGCCACTCGTCACGATGAGGTCGACCCCCTCGTCGGCGAGGAACCGCAGCTGCGCCTCGATATCGCGCTCGCGGTCGCCGCAGATGGTGATGTGGGCCAGTTCGACACCCAGCTCCAGCAGCCGGTCGGCGATCCAAGGGCCATTGCGGTCCTGGACGCGTCCCGTCAGCACCTCGGTCCCCGTGACAACGATGCCGGCGCGTGCGCTCACACCCAACGACACTACGGCAGGCCGGTAATGTCGTTCTCCATGACGGCGCCGAAGTCCCTCCGGGAGCTGTTCGATCAGCTCGGTCTGCAGGAGGTCCCGTCGACTGACGGCACAGCGGTCATGGAGATGCCGGTCGACGAACGAACCGTCAACACCGCTGGCGGTCTTCAGGGTGGCCTGATCGCGACCATGGCCGACGTGACCGCAGGCCAACTGGCCTCGCGCAGCACCCCGTTCGGCATGCGCATCGCTACCACCGACTTGTTCATCCGCTATCTGCGGCCGATCAAGGTCGGGCCCGCGCGTGCCGTCGCGCGGATCCTGCGCACCGGCAAGCGGTCCGTCGTCGTGCAGGTGGACATCTACCGGGCCAACGACGACGAGATCGGCGCGACGGCAACGGTGAACTTCGCCGCCGTGGACTAGCCTTCGACGGTTTTCGTGCCGAATCCGGAAACCTGGAGTCGTGAACAGGAAGCTGATCGTCGAGACGAAAAGCACGACCGCCAACACGCCGCCCGCGATGGAAAGCCTTGGCGCGATTGGCTTGAGCGCGATCAGTACCGCGGCGGCCAGTTCGAAGACACCCAAAAGCGCGGAGAACGTGTAGGCGGGAAAGATGTTGTAGAGCCCATGAACAGGCTGTCGGCCACCAGCCGATGACGATGACGAGGCCGTATCTGCCGAGAATGCTCGCGTCGCTGTCGACGGTGGACAGCGCTGCGCGCCCGTTGATTGTTGACCGGTTCCAGTTGATGGTTTGCGGGGTCACCTCCTTGACGGTTCCGCTGACCGCATCAACGACGTCGAGGGTGTGCGCCTGCCCGACGAACTCGCACGAACGTTCCTTACCACTCGAAAATCCGCCGAAATGTCGAGCGGTAAGGAACGTTCGGCGGGCTTATTTGATCGCCACCACCTGCGGCGGGGTGTTGTAGCCCGTCACCCTCACCCAGTTCGCGGTGGCACCGGTCCATGGCTGGCCTTGAACCTCAACCGTTTCACCGGGGAATACGGTCACGTAGTTGTCGCTGTACTCGATCGGCAGGATCTCGTCACCCTCGGGTGTGGAGGTGAGTTCGGCGCGCTCGAAGAAAGCGACCCGCTGGGAAGAGTTGTGCAGGCGGATGGTCACGCGATTGTCACCCGACGCCTTGGACGCGGTCACGTCGAGCGGCACCCGTGGCATGGAGTTGAGCCCGGTCATGTCCGCCCAGCTCACCTGCTTGAGCTCGAACGCGGAATCGTTGCTCGGATCGCCAACGTCGTCGAGTTGCTGCGACTGCCAATACACGTTCTCGGAGACCACTTTTCCGGCCCGGTCGAGCAGTTGTGCGCGTACGAAGAGGACACTCGAATCACGGGCGAGCCTCGGCAACGTCAGGGCCTGCGCCGTTCCCCCGGGCGTCACGTCGATATTGCCTGCGCTGCGATCGTCGCGCACCCGGCCCTGCAGATCATAGACACGCACCCGGACCGTCAAACCCGTTTGCTGTCTTGGTGTTTGGTTGACCACGGTGATGTTGGCATGGTCGTGCTTTCCTGTGGCGTACGAATCGAAGACCACCGACAGCGGCCGCAGCCCCTTCTTCGCGCCGTAGTACGCACCACCGGGCCGCAGGTAGTAGTCGAAGATGTGCCCGAAGAACGACGGCCAGTGGTTGTTGAGCATCCAGTAGATCGTCATCTTGTGGTTGTCCCAGCCGGCGGCCGCGAACGCTTCGAACTGCGCACGCGTCGACTCGTAATCCGCCAGCTGCGCTTTGCGCGCAAAATCCTGCGCGCCGGTGGACACCCCGTACCGGCGGTCGACAGCGCGCCGAATGCTGGTGAGCGTGGCGTTCTTCGGGTTCGAGCCGGCGTGGAAGAACCACGCATCGTTGATCGGCCACAGTTTGTCAGGCGGGATGAACTTCTTGAGGCTCGCGAACGGCGGGATCTGTTCGTTGTCGCCCTGTTCGGCCGTCGAGCCGCGGGTCGCTGCGTAGCGCCCGGCGAACCAGTAGCTCGGCGGGCGCCAACTGTAGGGCCCTGCCATCTGAATGCCGTTCCAGTCGCGCTCCCCCGCGGCATCGACAGCCAATGAGGAGACGGTGTCGACGACGGCGTTCGGCCAGTGCAGATCCGACAGGATGGCGTGATACTCGGCCAGCACCTCCGGCGGGGGTTTCCCATCGCTGCCGTTGGCCCACACGAACGCCGACGGGTGGCTGCGAAGCGCGGTTATCTGCGATCGAAGGCTGTCCTGTGCGACGCGGTTGTCCTCGTCGTCCCACTGGTTCCACTTCTCCCACTGATTGCAGCACATCCAGCCGTACATCAGCGGTATGCCCATCTCGTCGGCCATCTCGGCGATGTGATCCCCGGGAAACTTGCCTTCGAGGCGAATCATGTTGAGCCCGAGGTCTTTCACGTAGCCCAGGATCGCGGCGTCGCGATTCGGATCATTCGCGTACAGCAGGTCGGGCGTATACGCCGCACCGCGGACCAGGAAGTCCTTGCCGTTGACCTTCAGATAGAAGTTCCCGCCCTTGCCGAGTTCGGGGTACTGCTGGTCCTGGTCGCGGAACTGCTGGACGGAGCGGATGCCGAAGCGAAGATGGCTGGCGTCGACTGGCCGGTTGTACTGCCGGAACTCCAACTGCAGGTCATAGAGGTTGGGTTGGCCGAGGGTATACGGCCACCACAGATCGGGGTTGCGGACGGTCAACTGTGCGAACTCGTCTGGAGTGAAGCTGACGTCGCGCTGCTCACCGGCGGCGAGCGTGACTGGTTGCTCGATCTGGACGGCGGCCCGGCCCGGCCTACTGATCGTCGCCCGTAGAACGCCTCGCACCGGCTGGGCGGACGTATTGTGCAGACTGCTGTAGATCGTCAGTCGGGCCGAATCCGTTCGCGGTAACGGGAGTTCGGAGTTGACCGTCGACGGGCCGAGGACCACAGCCCCGGACACCTTGAGGTAGACCGGCTTCCAGATGCCCGCATTTCGGTCGGGGACAAAGGAATTCCCGTTGGCCGGATTCTTCCCCGGCCCCTGGTAACCGATGTAGTTCCAGTTGATCCAGTCATACCAGCTGTCAGCGAGTTCGACGCCGTCGATGTCCTGCAGCGCGCGTTCCGGCGTGATCTTGACGGCCAGCGCGTTGGCCCCTCCCTGGTTCACCCATCGGGACACATCGAGTTCGTGCGAGGTGTGCATGCCGACGATCTGGGTGTTGCCCGCGATCAGGTGGCCGTTGAGCCAGATCTCGGCGCGGTAGTTGATCCCGGGAAAGTCCAACAGGTACGTCGTGTGCCCGGCCGGTGCGGTGAACGTGGTGCGGTACCACCAGTCCTGCTTGTAGAGGTCCTGCGGGATCGCCGCCAGATTGGTGCCGTAGTAGAGATCCGGGTAGGTACCGTCCTCCTGCAAGGTCTGCAGAACAGTCGCAGGCATTCGGGGGATCGCATGCCAGCCCGCTGCCCGATAGCCCGGTTCGGAGAGGACGGCCCCGTCCGCCTGCACATTGCGGGCGGACACCAGGCTCCAGCCCTGCGCCAGCTCGATCTGTCCCGGCGGCGCCCCGGGCTTGGCGAAGTCCGGGAAGTCCGCCGCGCAAAGCAGTAGCAACAGGGCCACCGAGAGCAGGATTCTTAAGACGATGTGCCGACGCCGGTTACCCAACCTCCGCTCCTCGTCCACCGAATCACCGTACCTGCAGCGTGCGGTGCGGGCTCAGGCAAGCGGCGCAACGGAATTCGCGCTGGTCACTCCGTGCGCGCCAACACCTCCCGCACCAGCTCCAGTGTGGTGGCAGGGTGCAGGAACGCGAACCGGCCCACCGTTTCGCCCTCCCACTTCGTCGGTGGGATGAACGCGACCTGGTCCTGGTGCAGCCGCTGCGCCCAGGCGTCGTAGTCATCGGGCTTCCAGCCCAGTCGACGGAACAGCACCACCCCGAGGTCGGGCTCGCGGATCAGCTCCAGCTGCGGAGCAGCCTTGATCAGCTCGGCGGTCTGACGGGCAAGCGACGCGGCGACCTCGATGGCCTCGCGATAAGCGTCCAGTCCATAGACCGCAAGCGAGAACCACAGCGGCAGCCCGCGGGCCCGCCGGGTCAGGTGATAGGCGTAGTCGGATGGGTTCCACTCGCCCTCTGACGTGTGGATGACGTCGAGGTACGACGCGTCCTGGGTGTGGGTGGCCCGCGCGAGTTCCGGCTCTCGGTACACCAACGCGCAGCAGTCGAACGGCGTGAACAACCACTTGTGTGGGTCGAGGATGAACGAGTCAGCCTGCTCGAGGCCCTTGTATTTCGGCTTCAGCGAGCGGGCAAAGATGCCCGACCCGCCGTAGGCGCCGTCGACGTGGAACCACCAGCCACGTTCCCTGGCGAGTGCGCCGACGCCGGCCAGGTCGTCGATGATGCCAGCGTTCGTCGTGCCCGACGTGCAGACGACGGCCGCGATGTTCGCAGCATCGGGCGGCACCGCGTCGCGGACCGTGTCGGCGGTGAGCCGGTGGTCAGGAGTGTCGACCACCAGCGCGTCCATCTCCAGCAACCGCAGCGTGTTGACGATCGACGAATGCGCATCCGAGCCGACGACCACGCGCAGCCGGCCGGTGGCGCCGCGGTTCTTGGCCGTCTCACGCGCGACGGCGAGCGAGGACAGGTTGCCCGCCGAACCGCCCGACACGAAACATCCGCCGGACGTCGTGGGTAGGCCGGCCTCATGCGCGATCACCCGCAGCACGCTGTTCTCCGCTGCGATCGCGCCAGACGCCTCGAGCCACGAGATGCCCTGGATCGAGGCGCAGGACACCAGCATGTCGAACAGCAGGCTGGCCTTGGTCGGGGCGGCTGGGATGAAGCCTAGGAACCGTGGGCTGTCGGCCGATATCACGCTCGGTGCGATCACCGAGGTGTAGACGCCGAGCACTTCGTCGGGTGGGCGCGGCTGGTCGCGGATCACGCCGTCCAGCCGTTCGTAGAGTTCGTCGGCGGGCAATACGCCCTTGTCGAGAGGCACCGGATTCATCCGCAGCCGGTTCTCGGCGTACGCGAGCACACTTCGCACCATCTGATCGGTGCTTTGGTCGACCTCATGCATGGCTGAAGTCTTGCACCGGCGGCACGCGCGCCGGTGCGTTACGCGCAGGTCACTTGTGGGGTACGTCGTTGACGAGGCCGCCGTCTATCACGTACTCCGCTCCGGTCGAGTACCGGGATTCTTCGCTGGCCAAAAAGACGATGAATGTCGCCACCTCTTCGGGCTGACCCGGTCGGCCCAACGGAATCCGCAGCATGTTGTCCGGAAAATGCTTGGTCATCGGTGTGCGGATGAAGCCGGGGTGCACCGAGTTCACCCGGATGTTGTACTGGCCGAGCTCGAGCGCCGCGGACTTGCTCAGACCGCGCACCGCCCACTTCGACGCTACGTACGGGTGCACCATGACGGCGCCACGCAGACCCTCGATCGAGGAGATGTTGATGATGGAGCCGCCGCCGTCGGCCTTCATCGCTTCGACGGAGGCCTGCATGCCGAGGAACGTTCCGGTCAGATTGACGTCGATGACCTTTTGCCACTTGGTCATGTCGAACTGGCCGATCTGCCCAAGCGCCACCGTCCCGGCGTTGTTGACCAGAACGTTGAGCTTGCCGAACTCGTTGACCGCAGTGGCTACCGCGGCGTCCCACTCCTCGGCCTGTGTGACGTCGAGGTGGACGTAGCGCGCGGCTTCGCCGATCTCGTCGGCCAATGCCTTGCCCTTGTCATCGAGGATGTCGCCGATGACCACCTTGGCGCCCTCGGCGACAAGTGCGCGGGCATCCGCGGCCCCAATGCCTTGTGCCCCGCCGCTGATGAGTGCAACTTTTCCGTCCACGCGTCCCATGAGGGGTCAGGCTACCGTGCGGTCGTGCTACAAGTAGAACCTGTTCCAGTTTGTGGGGGAAGGAAACCAGCATGGCGATTCGCACCGCGCTCATCGGAACCGGGAACTGCGGCAGCCTCGCTCTGAAGCAGTTGGTGAGCGATGCCCGCTTCGACCTCACCGGAGTGTGGGTGTCGTCGGACGCCAAGGTGGGCAAGGACGCAGGCGAACTGGCGGGTCTTGACGTGACGACCGGCGTCGACGCGTCCGATGACCTCGACGCGATCATCGCCGCCAAACCCGAATGCATCGTGTACTGCGCGATGGGCGACACCCGGCTGCCCGACGCCATGGCGGACGTTCGGAAGATCCTCGCGGCGGGCGTCAACGTCGTCGGCTCCGGGCTTGGAGTGCTTCAGTACCCGTGGCAGGTGATTCCGGACAAGTACATCCAACGTATCGAAGACGCTGCGCGAGAAGGTGATTCGACCGTCTTCTTCACCGGGGTCGACCCGGGGTTCGCGACCGACCTGCTGCCGTTTGCCCTGGCGGGGACGTGTCAGAGCATCGAGCAGGTGCGCACCATGGAGATCGCCGACTACGCCACCTACGACGGGGCAACGGTGATGTTCGACGTGATGGGCTTCGGCAACGCGATCGGTGACCTTCCGATGCTCTACCAACCGGGCGTGCTCAGCATCGCCTGGGGCACCGCGATCCGCCAGCTCGCGGCCGGCCTCGGAATCGAGGTCGACGAGATCAAGGATGCCGTCGAGCAGGAACCCGCACCCGAGGACTTCGACGTCGCGGTCGGCACCATCAAGAAGGGCACGGTCGCGGCGGTGCGGTTCCAGATCGAAGGCATGGTCAAGGGCAAGCCGGTGATCATCGTCGAGCACGTCACCCGGCTGCGGCCCGATCTGCGACCCGACTGGGCCCAACCCGCACAGCCCGGCGGCTCGTATCGCGTCGAGATCACCGGCGAGCCCTCGTATGTCATGGATATCTGCCCGACGAGCCGCAACGGCGACCACAACTACGCGGCCATCCTCGCGGCGGCCGGCCGGATCGTGAACGCCATCCCCGACGTTGTCGCGGCGCGCGCCGGCATCCGGACCACGCTCGATATGCCGCTCGTCACAGGGCGGGGTTTGTACACAGCTAAGTAGGCTGGAGCGCAATGAGCGCGCCCGCATCGGATCCTCTCGCGGAGATCGCCGCAAGCACGGCCGGCCCGCAGGTCGGGGCGTTCTTCGACCTCGATGGCACGCTCGTGGACGGGTTCACTGCCACCGCCCACGCAAGTGACCGCATCCGGCGCAGGCAAGCGCGGATCGGCGAGGTGTTGGGTGTCATCGAGGCCTCGATGCGGTACCGGCTCGGCCGGATGCGGTTCGAGCACCTGCTGACAAGAGCTGCCGGTTACCTGCGCGGTGAATCGCTGGCCGAACTGGACGAGCTTGGCGAGCGACTGTTCGCCGAACGCGTTGCGTCGCGGGTCTTTCCGTTCATGCGCGAGATCGTGCAAGCGCACCAACGGCGCGGCCATACCGTCGTGCTCAGCTCGTCGGCGTTGACCATTCACGCCGAGCCCGTCGCGCGCTTCCTCCAGATCGGCCACGTGCTGTGCAACCACTTCGACATCGACGACGACGGGCGCCTCACCGGGCGGATCGCCAGGCCCGTCGTCTGGGGTCGGAACAAGGCAACGGCGGTACAGACGTTCTGCGAGACCAATGACGTTGCCCTGCAGCACAGTTACTTCTACGCCGATGGCGACGAGGATGTGGCGCTGATGAACCTGGTCGGCAACCCGCGGCCGGTGAACCCGCGGCCCGGCCTGGCCGCGACCGCCGCCGCGAACGAGTGGCCGGTGCTGCACGTGACTGGATCTGTGCACCGCAAGCGCCGGTCGTTGCGCCGGCTTGTGGGCTACGACTGACGCATCTGCGAGGAGACACCGTGGCCGAGAAGTTCAACGACATTGCGGCCGTCGTCGCAACCCGGGACTACGCCGCCGCCCGGTCCTGGTACAGCCACGTGATCGGCCGCGACCCCGACCTCGAACCGATGGCCGGTGTCGCCGAGTGGCAGATCGCTGCCACCGCGTGGCTGCAACTCATCGAGGACCCCGACCGGGCGGGCAAGTCCGCGCTGCGCATCGGTGTCGACGACCTGGAGGCTCAGATCGCCGAACTCGCGGACGCGGGCATCACGGTGAGCGAACCGGTGGTCATCGCCGACCTGGTAAAGGTCGTCGACGTGGCCGATCCGGACGGCAACGAGGTGTCCTTCGTGCAAGACATCGCTGAATAGTCGTCGTACCCCCAACTGGCCACGGCGCCACGCACAGGTACTAAACTAGAACATGTTTCAGTTCGCGACTCCGCCCACCGAGGAGCAGCCATGCACACCCCCATCTGCGACGAGCTCGACATCGAGTTCCCGATCTTTGCGTTCACCCACTGCCGGGACGTCGTCGTCGCCGTGAGCAAGGCAGGCGGGTTCGGCGTGCTGGGCGCGGTCGGATACACGCCGGATCAACTCGAGATCGAGCTGAAGTGGATCGACGAGCACATCGGCGAGCATCCCTATGGCGTCGACATCGTCATTCCGAACAAGTACGAGGGCATGGATTCCACCGATCTGTCGCCAGAGGTGCTCAAGAAGCAACTCAATGCGCTCGTGCCGGAGGAGCATCTGGAGTTTGCGCGCAAGATCCTCGCCGACCACGGCGTGCCGATCGACCACAGCGACGACGACGCGCTGCAGCTGCTCGGCTGGACCGAGGCGACCGCGACTCCGCAGGTCGAGGTTGCGCTGAAGCACCCGAAGGTGACATTGATCGCGAACGCGCTCGGCACCCCGCCCGCCGAGATGATCAAGCACATCCATGACGAAGGGCGCAAGGTCGCGGCGCTGTGCGGATCGCCGTCACAGGCACGCAAGCACGCCGACGCCGGCGTCGACATCATCATCGCCCAGGGCGGCGAGGCTGGCGGACACTGCGGCGAGATCGGCTCGATCGTGTTGTGGCCGCAGGTCGTCAAGGAGGTTGCCCCTGTCCCGGTGCTGGCCGCCGGAGGCATCGGCAGCGGGCAGCAGATCGCCGCGGCGCTGGCACTCGGCGCGCAGGGCGCATGGACCGGCTCGCAGTGGGTCATGGTCGAGGAATCCGAGCACACGGCCGTTCAGCACGCCGCCTATGCCAAGGCCAGCAGCAAGGATACGGTTCGCAGCCGGTCGTTCACCGGCAAGCCTGCCCGGATGCTTCGCAACGACTGGACCGAGGCGTGGGAGAATCCCAACAACCCGAAGCCGCTCGGAATGCCGCTGCAGTACATGGTGTCCGGCATGGCCGTGGCCGCCACCCACAAGTACCCCAACGAGAGCGTCGACGTCGCGTTCAATCCGATCGGCCAGGTCGTTGGCCAGTTCACCAAGGTCGAGAAGTCCTCGGCGGTGATCGAGCGCTGGGTGCAGGAGTACCTCGAGGCGACCAACACCCTCAACGAGATCAACGAGGCGGCTTCCATTTGATTCGCGGCTCGGCCGCGGGCGTCTGATTCTAGGCTCGGCCGCGTGCTTCTGATCGCGGCCGCCTGCGCCGGCTTCCTGATAGCCGTGCTGTGGATGGACCTGATCTTCGACACTCAGGTCCTTCGGCATCGCCGCGAAGAGGAGCTACCCGAGTCGGTGGTCGACTCCATCTCGGCCTATTACCACCGCGCCACGACGACGTCGCGTCCGATGAGTCTGCTCATCGCCATCGTGATGGTGATTCTGTTGGGCTCATTGGGTTTTCGAGCTCTCCGTGGTGGTGATCCGCCCTGGCTGCTGGCCGCGTCGGCGGTGCTGGCGGGCGTCCCGATCCTGCTGGCGCTAGTTCGTACCGTGCCCAACGCGGTCGCTCTGGGAAACCGCGTCGGCACACCGAGCGAGCAGTCGCGGCTCGCGCGGTCCATCTGCCGGGACCACTTGTTGTGCCTGGTCTTCATGTCAGCGTTTCTGGCGCTGTGGGTGGCCGTCGCGGCGTAAGGCTGCGGCGGGACCGCCTGGCCTGGTGCCATGCGGCGCGATTATGTAAGGTGGCATACATAGCCGGGTCGGACGAAGGGATCCAACCTCATGCCAAGCCCCCGCGAGCGGATGGTGATCTCTGCCGCGCTGCTGATCCGGGAACGCGGTGCCCAGCCGACGGCGATCGCCGACGTGCTCGAGCACAGCGGCGCCCCGCGCGGCTCTGCGTATCACTATTTCCCAGGTGGCCGCACTCAATTGCTTTGTGAGGCAATCGATTACTCGGGTGAGTATGTCGCGGCCAAGATCGCCAAGGCCCCGAGCGGTCTGGACGCTCTCGACGACCTTGTCGCGTATTACCGCAAGCAACTGCTTCGCAGCGAGTACCGCGCTGGGTGCCCCGTCGTCGCCGTGACGGTGGAAGCCGGCGACCCCGCCAAGGGCGACCAGGCGACGCCGGTGATCGACTGCGCCGCAGCGGCCTTCACCCGCTGGACCGACCTGATCGCGCAGCGGCTGGTCGCTGACGGCGTGTCCGCGGCACGTGCCGAAGAACTCGCGATGCTGACCACCACCGCGATCGAGGGCGCGATCATCGTCGCCCGCGCCTCCCGCGACCTCACGCCCCTTGAGAGTGTCCATCGGCAGCTGCGCGAACTGCTGCAGGCCGAGATGCCGGAAAGGAAGTCCCGCCATGGTCGGTGACTGGCAGTCCACCGCGTGCATTCTGTGCGAGTGCAACTGCGGCATCGTCGTACAACTCGACGGCCGCAACCTCGCCAAGATCCGCGGCGACAAGGACCATCCCGCGTCGCAGGGCTACACCTGCAACAAGGCGTTGCGGCTGGATCACTACCAGAACAACGGCAACCGGCTGACCTCCCCCATGCGCAGGCGTCCGGACGGCAGCTACGAGGAAATCGACTGGGACACAGCGATCTCCGAGATCGCCGCGGGATTCAAACGCATCGCCGACACCCACGGCGGGGACAAGATCTTCTACTACGGCGGCGGCGGGCAGGGCAACCATCTCGGCGGCGCCTACAGCGGTGCCTTCCTGAAGGTGCTCGGTTCCCACTACCGGTCGAACGCGCTCGCACAGGAGAAGACCGGTGAGGCGTGGGTCGACGCCCACCTCTATGGCGGGCATACCCGCGGCGAGTTCGAGCACGCCGAGGTGTCGGTCTTCATCGGGAAGAACCCGTGGATGTCGCAGAGCTTCCCGCGCGCCCGCGTCGTTCTCAACGAGATCGCCAAGGATCCCGGCCGCTCGATGATCGTCATCGACCCAGTGCTGACCGACACCGCCAAGATGGCCGACATCCACCTTCGGGTGCGGCCAGGCGCCGACGCCTGGTGCCTTGCGGCGCTTGCCGCCGTGCTGGTCCAGGAAGACCTGTGTGATGAGGCGTTCCTCGCCGAGCACGTCAACGGTGTCGAGTCGGTGCGTGCGGCATTGCGCAATGTCCCGGTGGACGACTACGCAGAGCGATGCGGTGTCGACGAAGAACTGATCCGCACCGCGGCACGGCGCATCGCCGGCGCGGAGAGCGTCGCGGTGTTCGAGGACTTGGGCATCCAGCAAGCGCCGAACAGCACGTTATGCTCGTATCTGAACAAGCTGCTGTGGATCTTGACCGGAAACTTCGCCAAACGTGGTGGGCAGCACCTGCATTCATCGTTCGGGCCATTGTTCCGCCACACGCGCGAAGTCGGCCGTACTCCTGTCACCGGTGCGCCAATTGTCGGCGGCCTGATACCGAGTAATGCGGTGCCCCAGGAGATCCTGACCGATCATCCCGATCGCTTCCGCGCGATGATCGTCGAGAGCAGCAATCCCGCCCACTCCCTTGCCGATTCGACGGCGTGCCGGGCGGCCTTCGAGTCACTCGAGCTGATGGTGGTCATCGACGTCGCGATGACGGAGACCGCCCGGCTGGCCACCTATGTGCTGCCCGCGGCGAGTCAGTACGAGAAGCCCGAGGCGACGTTTTTCAATCTCGAGTTCCCGCACAACACCTTTCACCTTCGGCATCCGCTCCTCGAACCGCTTGAGGGCACCTTGCCAGAGCCCGAGATCTGGGCCCGGCTGATGCGTGCCCTCGGTTTGATCGACGACGCCGAGCTGCAGCCGCTGCGTGATGCGGCAGAAGAGGGGCTGGCCGCGTACGCGCAGGCATTCCTCACTGCGGTCGCCGCCAATCCGTTGTTCAGCAAGGCGCTGCCGTTCGTGTTGTACGAAACCCTGGGACCGACGCTCCCCGACGGGTTGGCAGGCGCTGCGGCGCTGTGGGGTCTGGCGCAGAAGGCCGCAATGACATACCCCGACGCTGTGCGTAGGGCGGGCCACGCCGACGGCAACGCGCTGTTCGAGGCGATCCTCGCGAGCCGCTCCGGCGTCACCTTCACCGCGCACGAGTACGAGCACGACTGGCAGCTGGTCACCCACGCCGACCACAAGATCGCGGCAGACATGCAGGAGATGATCGCGGAGATCGGCGGACTGTCCGACGCGCCGATCGGGCTTACCACCCCCGACTTCCCGATCGTGTTGTCCGCCGGTGAGCGGCGGGCATACACCGCCAACGACATCTTCCGCGACCCGTCGTGGCGCAAGCGCGACGCCGACGGTGCGCTGCGCGTCAGTATCGAGGACGCCGAGGCACTGGGTCTCACCGACGGCGGGCGTGCGCGGATCACCACCGCTGCGGGTAGCGCCGAGGCGAGTGTGGAGATCAGCGAGGCGATGTTGCCTGGGCACGCGTCGTTGCCGAACGGTTTCGGCCTCGACTACATCGACGTCGACGGCCGCGCGACAGTCCCTGGCGTTGCGCCGAATTCGCTCACCTCCGCCGACTGGCGCGACGCCTACGCGGGCACGCCATGGCACAAGCACGTGCCTGCGCGGATCGAGGCCGTATCGGTGGCGTAGGTCGGCGCACGCGGCGGGTTTTGCCGGCTACGCGAGAAGCCGCTGGGTGGCTCGTCCCAAAACCTGTCGTCGGCTGCGCCCGTCGTGGTCGGCGGCGATGAAATGGCTGCCGATCACCAGCGAGAAAGCGAGCATGCCCCGCGCCTCGACGTCGTCGGGGTCATCACTGAATGTGCCTATGAGTGCGCGCAGGTACTCCATGCGGCGGTTGTCGACGCGCTGCAGACGCCTTCCCACCGAACGGTCGCGCCGGGCCCAGTCGCGGACGGCGAGGTCGACAGGAAGTAGTTCCCGCGAGAAGGTCAGCATGCCCGCCTTGCGGACCTTGTCCCTGGCGTCGCCGCCCTCCTCCTCGACGCGTTGAAGCACCTCGTCGGTGCTTCGGTGCTCCCACGCGTCCAGCAGCGCATCGAGGAACTCCTGTCGGCTCGCGAAATGCCAGTAGAAGCCACCGCGGGTGACGCCGAGGGCCTTCGCGAGCAGATCCACCCGCACCGCATCGGGGCCGCCAGAGGCGAGCGCTGCCAGCCCCGCTTCGATCCACGTGCTCCGCGGTGTGCGGGTCTGGGCGACCATCGCGGCTCCCTCTCACTCGGGGCTTGACGCCAATTCTTCGTCAAGCATACAGTAGTGTATGTTTGGTTCAGCACTGCTCAACACGGCCGAACACACCGCACGACCGTGGCGAATCCACGAAATCGCCAAGGACTTTCGCGTTCTCGACGTGTGGGCGCTGCCGACGCCCGGCGGCCCGGACGAGTTCCCTCGTCTGATGCAGGTGATGGCAACATTCGACCCGGCTGAGACTTCTGTCGTCGTGCGCGGGTTGTTCGCGATTCGCTGGACGCTGGGGCATCTCTTCGGCCTCGACGGTCAGGAAACCGGTCTTGGCACTCGGGTCCGGAGCCTGCGTGATCGGCTGCCCGCTGACTTAGCCGATACCCCAACTGATTTCGACGCACACCTGTTCACACCTCTGTATGTCACCAACGAGGAGTTCGCTCTGGAGATCGCCAACAAGACCGTGCACGGCATCATGCACGTCGGCTGGGTGCCCGACGGCGCCGGGGGGGTCCGCGGCCGGATGTCCGTCCTGGTCCGACCGAACGGCGCATACGGGGTCGCCTATCTGGCAGCGATCGCTCCGTTTCGCCACCTCGTGGTTTACCCGCTGATGATGCGTGACATCGGACGCGCGTGGCGGCAATCCGTTGTGGGGGCGCGCCGATGACCGCCAAGGTGCGCCAAGTGGACCTTCCGCCGTCGGCGCGGGAATTGAGCACTCTGCCGCGCATCGACTACAGCGACGCGTTTCTGTTCGACGCCGTTTCAACCCGCGATGTGAGCGCTGAAGATCTGATGCGGGAAGTCCTGGAAGGCGCTCCGGTGGCCGTCCGAACCCAGCTTCTGTCCGGATGGTCCGCCATCGGGCTGAAGGTGCACATCGGGTCGGAACGATCCGTGCTCGGCTGGGAGATCCGCAGGGCGGCGCCCGATCATGTGCTTCTCGGTGCCGACTCGCGCATCGGAATGCCCGGCGAGTTGCTTCTCAAGAAGGAAGACGGCGCACTGCTTTTCGCGACATTCGTGGCGCAGCGGAATCTGCTCGCCCGGACAGTATGGACCGTCACCGAACCCGCGCATGTTCGGGTCGTGCGCGCCATGTTGGGCCAGGCGAGTCGGCGGCTCCGCGCCTGAATCAGGGCGTGGGCGTGGGCGCCAGCGGCGGCGCAGGCTCGGGCGCCACGGGCGGCGCGGCGTCGGCAGGTCCTGGCGCCGTCGGGTTCGCCGACATCCCCGGCGGTGGCGCCGCGTTCGCGCTCATGGGCCGCTGTGTGAGAAGCAGCAGCGCGTCGCGTCCGCTCACTTCCTGTGTCTGGTACGCGTGCCAGATGTCGCGCAAGTAGCCGAGCGGCTGGTCCCCGTCGGGTGGCGCGTCGGTGGTGCCCGGCGGCAGGTTCTCGGGACTCGACAGGTGTGGCATGCCGTTGGGTGGTGTCGCCAGGTCGCCGGCGGTGGCCTGCACGGTGCCGTCCGTCGCAGGCCCTGGCGCGGGCCCAGTCGTGGGGACCGCCGGGTCGACAGGTGCTGGCGCCGGTGCAGGCATCGGAGGCCCGGGATCGGCGAGCGCCGTCGGCGCGCTGAAAATCAACGCCGCAACGATTCCCAGCGCCGCCGACACCATGGTGAGTGCCGCCGTCTCGCTATCGATCCTCACCGATATCCCCTTCCCGATCCTGTGTAGCGCCGGTGCTACCGGGTGCTTCTACTTGACTGACAAAATTGTTACACCTGGGATAGCTGTGACGAAGCGGTTAATAGATTTTTGATTCCGGGAACACGTTTCACTTGGAGTTTGATGTAACCCGCCGCACCGGCCCCCAACTGTGGTGTAGCAATGCGATAGGGCACTAGACAACGTCACTTGAGGAGTGCATCTATGGCGTCTCCGGACCTCCCACCCGGTTTCGACTTCACGGACCCCGACATCTACGCCGAGCGGCTGCCCATCGACGAATTGGCCCACATGCGCAAGGTGGCGCCGATCTGGTGGCAGAAGCAGGAGAAGGGGAATCTCGCCTTCGGCGACGACGGCTACTGGGTGGTGACCAAGCACAAGGACGTCAAGGAGATCTCCCGCCGCAGCGACGTGTTCTCCAGCAACAAGAAGACCGCATTGCCGCGGTACCGCGACGAAGCCGACCCCGCGTCGCTTGAGGGGGGCAAGGTCGTCCTGCTCAACCAGGACGCGCCGCATCACACCCACTTGCGCAAGATCATCTCGCGCGCATTCACCCCACGTGCCATCGAGTCCTTACGCGACGAACTCCGCGAGCGTGCGCGCCACATCGTCGAGGCGGCCGCCGCCGAGGGCTCCGGTGATTTCGTCGAGCAGGTGTCCTGCGAGCTGCCGCTGCAAGCGATTGCCGGCCTGATGGGCGTGCCGCAGGAAGACCGCAAGAAGCTGTTCGACTGGTCGAACCAGATGGTCGGCGACCAGGATCCCGAGTACGCCAGGAATGACCCGACGGCCGCATCGGTCGAGCTGATCATGTACGGCATGCAGATGGCCGCGCAGCGCGGCGCGAACCCTGGCGACGACCTTGTCACCAAGCTCGTCCAGGCAGACGTCGAGGGCCACAGGCTGACTGACGACGAATTCGGCTTCTTCGTGATCCTGCTGGCCGTCGCAGGCAACGAGACCACCCGCAACTCCATCACCCAGGGCATGATGGCGTTCACCGAATTCCCCGACCAGTGGGAGCTGTTCAAGAAGGAGCGACCCGCGACCGCGGCCGACGAGATCGTCCGCTGGGCCACCCCTGTGACGTCATTCCAGCGCACCGCGTTGGAGGACACCGAGCTCTCGGGCGTGAAGATCGAGAAGGGCGAGCGGGTGGTGATGTTCTACCGCTCCGCGAACTTCGACGAGGACGTCTTCGACGATCCCTACATGTTCAACATCTTGCGAGATCCCAACCCGCACGTGGGGTTTGGCGGCACCGGCGCGCATTACTGCATCGGCGCGAACCTCGCGCGGATGACGATCGACCTGATCTTCAACGCGATCGCCGATGAAATGCCCAACCTCACGCCGATTTCGCCGCCGGAGCGGCTGCGGTCAGGCTGGCTCAACGGCATCAAGCACTGGCAGGTCGACTATCTGGGCGCGTCGAAGCAGTCGGTCGCGCAGTAGTCGGGTAGTCGATGATCGAGCGCCAGTAGTCCTCCGGTATCTCGGCGCCTGTCCGCAGCACCATCGCGAGGCCGCTGGCCATGGCGATGCCGAGGAGGCCGAGCCACAGCCCGGCGACGCCGATGATCACCCAGCACACCACGGTGAGGGTCGACCACGGCGACAGCATCGCCAGAACGGGTGCGAAGAAGAAGCCTGCCCCGATGTACGCCGCGGATCCCGCACGGTCCGAGATCAGCACGAAACGCAACCACCGAGGAATCCCAGGAATCTTCTGCTCGCTCATGCCACCACCGTGCCTCTGCCTTGGTAAGCGACGCAATTACCTGTGAGGTAGTGGCTACGCCCCTTCGCCTGCGCAACACTGGGCGCGTGACCAGCGCCGCCCAAGTCCAGAGCCCGCCGTTTGGCTTACTGATGCGTGAGTGGCGACAACGCCGCCGGCTGTCCCAACTCGACCTCGCGATCGAGGCGGACGTATCCGCCCGCCACGTGAGTTTCATCGAGACGGGTCGGTCATCGCCCAGCCGCGACATGGTGCTGCGGCTCGCCGGGGTCCTCGACGTGCCGCTGCGTGAACAAAACCAGCTGCTGATGGCGGCCGGGCTCGCCCCGGTCTACCGGGAGCGCTCACTCGATGACCCGGACATGGCCGCCGTGCGGGCGGGCGTTGAGCGAGTTCTCAACGCCTACAACCCGTTTCCATGCGTGGTGGTCGACCGTGGCTGGCAGATCGTGCACGCCAACGTCGGCGCCGGGGTGTTGCTCGAAGGCGTGGCACCGCATCTGCTGGAGCGGCCGAACGCGCTGCGCATCGCCGTACACCCCGAGGGGTTGGCGCCGCGCATCCACAATCTCGGGCAGTGGCGCCATCACCTGATCGAGCGACTGCGGCGGGAGACGGCGGTCAGCGGCTCGCCGGAATTGTCCGCACTACTGGCCGAGATCGAGTCGTATCCGGGCGGTTTCGAGGAGAGTCGCGAATTCGGCGGCGTCGCGGTACCACTCGAGCTGTACGCCTCCGACGGGCAGCTGCTGACGTTCCTGAGCACAGTCACGACGTTCGGAACCGCATTGGACCTGACCGCCGCGGAGCTGAGCATCGAGGCTTTTCTTCCGGCCGACGAGACGACCGCCGCAGCATTGCGCGGGTGAAATACCGGTGGGCACGCCCAAACATCAATAGAGTTTGGCGACATGCAGACCCGACACATTGCGGTGGCCGCGGCGGTGCTCACCCTGGGATTGGCCGGCTGCGGCGGGCAGTCGCCGGCACTTGGCAGCACCACGGCGAACGTCAGCATCGACGGCAAGGACACCGGCAATCCGCACGCGGTGAATTGCACGCAAACGGGGTGGGCGTGGACCATCGGAACCCCGGACAAGGCGAAGGGCTTCACCGCGGTCCTCGGCACCGGCGGCGATGTCACCGTCAAGTCGGTCGACTTCCGTGATTTCGCCGGTTTTTCCGGGACCTCGTGGGGTGACATCGGCAAGGCCGAGGCGACTGGCGTCGGTGGCAAGTACACGATCACCGGGTCCGCAGACGGCAACTTCACCGACAACCCGAGCAAGGAAGTCACCGCGACGTTCAGGATCGAGGCCCACTGCTGAGCACCCCGAGTGCCGCGGTGCACCAGCGGATGTTCGCCTGCTCGTACATCCGCCCGCCCATGAGCGTCAGGTAGGGGCCGATCCGCTCGGAGTCGCGTTGGAAGGATTCTTCGTCACGGCCGTCAAGCATGTCGGCGAGCAGGCGGTCGTAGGTGGCAAGCTTCGCGCGGGCCCGATCCAGGCGGGCCAGCAACTCCTTGGTGACGGCGTGTGCGTCGCCGACGTCGACGGCTTGCAGCTTGACCAACAAATCGTCGCGCATCGCCACCGGCTTGGCGGGCTCGGCGGTAAACCGGTGCAGTTCAGCGCGGCCCGCGTCCGTGAGCGTGAACACCCGCTTGTCGGGCCGCCGTTGCTGTCGCACCAGGCGGGCATCGACAAGACCGTCCGCCTCGAGCTTGTCGAGTTCGCGGTACAGCTGCTGGGGGGTCGCCGACCAGAAGTTGGCGACCGACACGTCGAAGCGCTTCGCGAGCTGATAACCCGATGCCTCGCCTTCCAGCAGGGCGGCGAGCACTGCGTGACGCAACGCCATCTAGACCGCCTCCCGATCGCGGCTTAGTATCATTGGCACCTATTCAACTTGTTGACTAATGAGGTGGTCAAGTGGTGCACCCCTTCCGTCGCGCGATCGAAGCGCCTGATCTCGACGCTGCCGTTGCACTGATGCGCGAGGACGTCGTCTTTCGCAGCCCCGCCGTGTTCAAGCCATATCACGGTCGCGAAGCGGTGCGCCGGCTGCTGGCAGCCGTGATGGCCGTGTTCGAAGACTTCCGCTATGTCCGCGAAATCGGTGCCGACATCGGCGTGGGGGCCCGCGACCACGCGCTCGTATTCGAGACCCGGGTCGGCGACAGGCAGATCGAGGGATGCGACTTCATCCAGCTCGATGAGGACGGTGCGATCAGTGAGTTCACGGTCATGGTGCGCCCGATGTCGGGCATGCTCGCGCTCGCTGAGGCGATGAAGGTGCAGCTCTCCACCGTCTGACCCAGGTAGCCCAGGTCCCCCTCGCCGCCACGTTCGGCCGGAACTGGTCAGACCACTTGACCTCTGGCCTTCTGGCCTGACATGCTGGGCCGCATGGCCTTGCAACCGGTGAACCGCCGATCGGTGCCCGAGGACATCTTCGACCAGATCGTCGCCGAGGTGCTCAGCGGTGAGATGCAGCCCGGTGAAGCCCTGCCCAGCGAGCGCCGCCTCGCCGAGGTCCTCGGCGTCTCCCGCCCCGCGGTGCGTGAAGCGCTCAAGCGGCTGACCGCAGCCGGTCTTGTGGAGGTGCGTCAGGGCGACGCCACGACCGTGCGAGATTTCCGGCGCCACGCCGGACTCGATCTACTCCCCCGCTTGCTCATCCGCGCCGGCGAGCTCGACGCCTCGGTCGTGCGGAGCATCCTCGAGACCCGTCTTCACATCGGGCCCAAGGTCGCCGAACTGGCGGCCCAACGGCGACGCCCCGAACTGGCTGCGCGGCTCGATGAGGCGCTGCAGAAGCTGGCCGACGAGGACGACCCCGTCGAGCGGCAGCGCCACGCACTCACGTTCTGGGATCGCGTTGTGGACGGCGCTGACTCGATCGCGTTCCGGTTGATGTACAACACGCTTCGCGCCACCTATGAGCCCGCGCTGGACGCGCTGGCCACCGTGATGGCCGATGAGGTCGGCCGGCCCGCCGCCTATCGCGAGCTCGCCGATGCAATCACCGCGGGTAATCCGGAGCGGGCAAGAAACGCCGCGCAGAACCTACTCGAGCCGGCGACCACGGGGCTGCTGACGGCGATCGACAACCTGGAGGAACAACGATGACCATTTCGGCCGAGCGCCCTACGCGAAGGGGATTCACGCTGGCCGATGCGGGTCGAGAATTCTGGAAACACCCGTCCCCGTGGATGATTGGCGTGATGTTCGTCGGCGTACTGATCGCGCGCGTCATCGTCGCCGACTGGCGGATCACCGATGCACTGGTGCCGCTGGTGATGCTCGCGCTGTTTCCGTTCTTCGAGTGGATCGTCCACGTGTTCATCCTGCATTGGCGCCCGAAGCGTCTCGGTCGGCTGACCATCGATCCGCTGCTTGCCCGGGAACACCGGGCACACCACATGGAGCCCCGCAACGTTCCGCTCATCTTCATCCCGTTCAAGTCGTTGTTGTGGGTGGTTCCACTCGTGCCTGTTGCTGCGCTGCTGGCATTTCCACGGCTCGGCATGGGACTTACTTGCCTGGTGTTCATCTCGGCGCTGGGTCTGGGTTACGAATGGACGCACTACCTCATCCACAGCGACTACAAGCCGAAAACCCGTGTCTACCGTGCGATCTGGCGCAACCACCGCAATCACCACTACAAGAACGAGCACTACTGGTTCACGGTGACGAGCTCGGGTACCGCCGACCGCGTGCTCGGCACCTACCCCGATCCGGCGACGGTCGCAACGTCACGGACGGCGAAGAACCTGCACGCTGACGTGTCGTGAATCCCGGTGGCGCGCTATTGCTGAACGATGATCGGGTCGCCGATATTGACGGTGTCGTAGTACCAGGCCGCGTTGTCGGGACTCAGGTTGATGCAGCCGTGACTGACGTTTGCGTTACCTTGCGAGGCAACTGACCACGGGGCGGAGTGCACATAGACGCCGCCCCACGTGACACGCACAGCGTCGGCGACTGTGAGCCGGTACCCCTCTGGGTCGCTGAGTGGAATGCCGATCGTCCGCGAATCCATGATCACGCTGGCCTGTTTCTGCAGTGCTGCGAATGATCCGATCGGCGTCGGGTGCTTGGGCTTGCCCATCGATGCCGGCATCTGGCGCACCACCTGGCCGTCCATGCTGACGGTAAACGTGTGTGCATCGATGTCGGCGACGCCCATTGTGGCCGCCCCCGTCTCAAATGTCGTCTTCGCGCCACCCGCCGTCACGATGATGTTCGAGTGAGCCGGCCAGTATCCCTTCGGATTCCATTGCACAACACGGTCATTGAGCCACGTAAACGATCCTGCGGGAGTCGCGGGCGACGTGAACGTGATGGTGTGCTCGGCGGCGGCACGGTTGGCGATCGACTGCGCGAACGTCACCGTCACCGGCATCGCGACACCCACCTTCTGGCCGGGCGATGGCTGGATGCTGGCGACGTCGGTCGGCGTCGTGACACCTGCGAAACCAGTGGCGACTGATCCCGCGGTCGCGAATGCTGCAATGCCCACAACGACAAGCGCACTACGAACGGCTCTTCGCACAGTCTGCAATCCTCCGAGGTAGGCGCTCAGCACACCTTCATCCTAGTTCGTCGGGTCCGACTCCCTGGGTAACCGCACGTCAGCGGGTGTGGGCATGTCGCGCTACCGCACAGTGGCTACCACGCGGTTGATGACCAGCAACGTGTAGCCCAGCGTGAGCGCACCGCCGGCGAGCACACAGACGTTCACCACGACAGAGGCAGTCCCGACCGCGCCGGGATCCAGGAAGTAATACGGGGCACGCCTGCCCACGTTGTTGAGCACCACCAGCGCCAGCGCCAGGTAAGCCGCCGGATAGGCCAGCCAGGCCACCGGCTGCCACCAGCGGACCTGCGCCTGATCCCGACCGACGAGCAGCCAATCGGTCAGCGCCAGCACGGGCACCACGACGTGCAGCAGCAGATTGGCGGGCGTGTAACCCCTGCTGTAACCCGTCAGGAACAGGTTCCAGATCACCCCGGCGATAAGTACATACAGCACCACCGCGCCCCGGAGACCGACCCTCGCATCCGCGCGGGGCCGCGCGAGTGTCCACAGGTAGTACGCGGCGGCGAGCACGTTGGCCTGATAGGTGAAGGTGATCAGCCGCCATAGCAGACCCGACCGTGTCGACGTTGCGACCGCGATCATCGCGAGCACCACGGCCAGTACGATCGCCACCCGCAGCGTCACCTGCAACACCCGCACGTCAGCGAGCGTATGCGTATCGGTCCCGGTCGGTCAGGCTGGCGGCTGCAGCGGTGCGTCGGGTGGCGGTGGGGCAAGCTCGGGAGCGGGCTGCACCTCGTCGTCCCGCACGCCGTGCAGCCGGTCCACGATCCGACTGAGGAGACCCGGGCGTTCGACGGGGGCGGAGGCGTCGGGCGATGCCGGCTCCTCGGGCGGCGGAGGTGCGACGGCGGCCTCCGGCGGGACGCCCTCGACCGGCGGTGCGTCGGTGACGGCAACCGGGGCGTCGGGAATGCTGACCGGCGTCTCGCTGTAGACCGGAGACGGTGCAGCCTCCGCCGGCGGGGCCTCGGGGGCCGGCGACGGTAGCGCTTCGACAACGGGATCCGGCGGGCTTAAGACCGGCGGCGCAACGCTGACCGCGGCGGGAGTCTCCGATGAGATCTTGGCGGCAGGCCGCGGTTCGGGGGTCGCCGTCTCCTTCTTGGGTGCCAACTGCAGGCTGATCGCGACGGACGCCGAGACCGTGAAGGTCAGCACACCCGCGACCAGCAGGGCAAACGGGCCGGTCTGGCCGAGCTGCCGACGGGGGCGCGCGATGTCCCGGTGTTCCTCGAACCGATGGTCCCGGTGTTCCTCGAAGTGATGGGCGTCGTCGGTGAAGGCACCCTCGACGTTCTGCGCGGACGCCAGTGCCGCGCCCCGCGCAAGGGCCAGCTGCGCTTCGGCCGGCGCGAACACCGGCACGGACAGGGCGTCCTCGAGGACCGGTATGAGTTCCTCGTCGCCGCCCGAGCCGACCATGACGAGGGCCTCTGGCTGCCAGTCAGCGCGGGTGAACACGGTGCTCAGCCACCGAATCAGGTCGTCCTCGGTGACGATCCGGTGGTTGATCGAGGTTTGTACAGCGCCGTCGCGGAGATGCACGATCAGCGCGATCACCGTTTCGGGCTCCAGCACGCACACCGCGGTGGTGCCGTAGCCGATGACCTCGGCGATCCCCCGCGCCAATGCCTCGGTGGCCTCGGGCAGTCGCACGGGTACCACATTGTCGAAACCGGAATCGGTCAGGGACTTCAGCAGCAGCGATGCCTCGGCGTTGGCGTCGTCGCTCCAGGTGACACCGATGGAATGGAGACGGTGCCCGCGGGTCGCCGCGATCGCCTCACTGCGCAGCACCGCTGCGGCCGCCTGTTCGGAGGTCTGCGCGGCGCTGGCCCGCCCCCGAAAGCCCACGTCGAATGTGTCGCGGTCCACGGTGGCGCCGTCGGCGTCCTGCCCTTCAACGAGGACGAGGCCGACGGCGGACGGCGTTACCGATAAGCCGAGTACGGCGTCCACTCACATCCCTTCGGGCCCCCACCTATCGGGGTGACCTTACATGCACGCCGCGATAACAGCTCACCGGGCGCCACGCGCCTGCGGAAGCGTCGGTAGTCGAAATGTGCTGTGCCGCACGAAACTCCTGCGCATCCAGAGGCATCACCTTTGCCGACGGATCGCTCGCCAGTGTCGGCCACGGCGCAGCGGCCTGCGAGGCAGGGTGGCCCTCATGGCAGCGGTAGGACAGACGGAGGGCCGGCCCGCCGAACGCACCGTGTTTGGCCATCCGGTCGGCTTGACCAACCTTTTCGGAGTCGAGCTGTGGGAGCGCTTCTCGTTCTACTGGATGCTCACGATCCTCGGCTATTACCTCTATTACTCGGTCACCGAAGGCGGCCTCGGGCTGCTCAAGGTCACGGCGACGGGCATCGTCGGCGCCTACGGCGCGCTGGTGTACCTCTCCACCGTGCTCGGCGGCTGGATCGCAGATCGGCTGCTCGGCATGGAACGCACCGTGTTCTACGGCGGCGTGGTGGTGATGTGCGGCCACATCGCACTCGCGATCCTGCCGGGTCTGGCGGGTGTCGCCGTCGGGCTGGTGCATGTCGCGCTCGGCTCCGGTGCGCTGAAGGCCAACGCGTCATCACTGCTGGGCACCCTTTATGAAAAGGGCGATGCGCGCTGCGACGGTGGCTTCACCCTGTTTTACCTCGGTATCATTCTCGGTCCCTTCATGATCACCGGGCTGCTACAGACCCGCGCCGGGTTCCACTACGGATTCGGTGCCGCCGCGGTCGGCATGGCACTGGGCCTCACCCAGTACGTGGCGTTCCGCCGCAACCTGGGTACGCATGGCCGCACGGTGCCGAACCCATTGCCGCGCAGTGCTATTGGCTGGGCAGCGCGAGCAGCCGTTGCGGTGGACGAGGCTGGGCAACCGCGCACCGACCACACCTCGCAAGTTCGCCTATGGTGTGATCGGGATGGGACTGGCGTTTCTGCTGTTTCTGCCGAAGTCGGGCACGACCGGTAAGGTGGTGCCTGCGTTGCTGATCGTCGGAATCATGGCGGTGTTCGCCGTCTCCGAGTTACTGCTGTCGCCAATCGGCCTGTCGGTCACGACAAAGCCTCACCCGAAGCGTTTCGGGCGCAGATGATGGCGTTGTACTTGTTCTCGGTCTGCCTCGGCACCTCGATGTCCGGTGTGCTGGCAGTCCCCTTGGTGATCCCGTTCGCCGGCGTCCGAACTCCGGTCTGAGTCAGCCAGCCAGAATCTCTTGCAGCATCGGCGGTTCGATGTTGCCGCCGGACAGGATCATCACGGTGCGGCCCGGCGGCGTTGACCCTTGCCGGTACGCCGCCAACGCGACCGCGCCACTCGGCTCGGCAACCAGATGCGCGCGGAAGGCGAGTTCGCGCACGGCGGCCCGAATTTCGTTCTCCGACACCGTGATCAGCCCGTCCAAGACCTCTTGCAGATGTGCGAACGTCAGTTCGGACGGTTGGGACCGCAGCCCATCGGCGATCGTCCGATTTCTGTCCTCGATGGTCCAGTCCACACGATGTCCCACGCGAAGGCCCTCGGCGGTGTCCGCCGCCAGCTCGGGTTCGACGCCGAAGACGCGGGCGTCGGGGCACAGAGCCTTGATCGCGGTGCCGATCCCGGACGCCAGCCCACCACCACTGACCGGGACCAGCACGTTCTGGACCGTGGGCAGATCCTCGGCGATCTCCAGGCCGATGGTGCCCTGCCCCGCGATGATGTCGTGGTGGTCGAACGGCGGCACGAGCACACCGCCCGTGGCGGCGACCACCTCGGCGGCCACCTTCTCGCGTTGGCCCGCACCGCACAACACCACCTCTGCGCCGTGGCTTCGCGTGGCGGCCACTTTGATATTCGGGGTCTCCTCCGGCATAACGATGTGTGCGGGAACGCCGTACACGGCCGCCGCATAGGCGACGGCCTGGGCATGGTTTCCGCTCGAATAGGCGACTACGCCGCGGGTACGGACGGATTCATCGAGGTGGCCGATCGCGTTGAAGGCGCCGCGAACCTTGAAGGCGCCGATCGACTGGAGACTCTCCGGCTTGATCCACAGCGGCCGATCGCCGTCCGCCCAGCCGGCCGGGACCAGGGGTGTGCGCAGGATGTAGGGCCGAACCAGTTCCGCGGCGGAGCGGATCTCGTCGATGGTTACCAGCTGCACGACTCCAGTCTGCCCGACGTGGCATCCGTTACCGTCGAATACTGGTACTTCAGCAGCGGTTCCCAGCTGTCGTCCCCGCGCACCGACGCCGATCTATCGGCGTGGACCTGGAATTCGCTGCCGCGGCTGAAGAATGGGACGACGTTGAACCACCGCCGATCGTGAGAATCGCCCGAACAACAAGATCGTATGGTGGTTGACCGCCGTGGATGCGGCCTACAGCGAACTAGCGAATCTTGTCGACAAGTGTCGCTATCGCGTCGATTGCCTGGTCGATCTCCGCCTCGGTGTTGTAGTAGTGCGGCGACAACCGCACCATGGGGTGGACGTCGCGGGTGTCGAACTGGTTGTGCTCGGCAACCGTGGTGCTGACATTGATCCCGCGCCGCGCCAACGCATCCGCGACCTCGGCTGTCTGCACGCCGGCCACTCGGGCAGTGACGATCGCACACTGCTCACGGCCCAGATCGTGCACCTTCACGCCGTCGATCTCGACGAGACCGGTGCGCAGCCGTGCACCGAGTTCGGCGGCGCGCCGGCCGATCGGGCCAAGGCCGATGTCGAGGGCTTGGCGCACCGCGGCGCCGAGGCCGACGACGTTGACGTAGCTGTTCTCCCACGTCTCGAGCCGCTGCGCGCCGTTCACCCAGGTGAAGGAACGCGCGCCGTCCCAAGTGGCGGAACGGATTTCGGCGACGAACGGGTCGAGCCGATCGAGCGCCCTCGGCCCGACATAGAGGAAACCCGTGCCTCGCGGGCCGCGCAGGAATTTGCGTCCGGTGCCGGTGAGCATGTCGCAGCCGACGGTTGAGACGTTTATCGGGAACTGGCCGACGACCTGGGTGGCGTCCAGAAGGTAGAGCACATCCGCGGCGCGTGCGAGGCGGCCCACATCAGCGGCAGGATTCACCAGGCCGCCCGCGGTGGGTACCCACGTCAGTCCGATCAGCCTGGTTCGCTCGTCGATCAGATCGGCGAGCGCGGCGACGTCGATCTGGCCTGCGTCGTCGTCCGGGACGACGACGACTTCCGCCCCGGTCCGCTGCGCGAGATGCAGATAGGCGAGCACCGCGCTGCCGTATTCGTTGCGGCCGGTCAGGATCCGGTCACCGGCTTGGAACGGTACCGAGTAGCACGCCGCATTCCATGCATGCGTGGAGTTGTCGAACAGCGCGATCTGCGACGGGAGCGCACCGACGAGCTCGGCGAGTGCGGCGTAGGTGGCGCCGATCTGATCCGCGGCCTCCGCCTCGGCCTCGTACCCACCGATCAGCGCCTCGCGCTGCAGATAGTCGGTCATCGCCGCGATCGTCACACTGCTCAGCAACGCGGCGCCCGCATTGTTGAGGTGGTTGCGGTTCGCACATCCGGGCGTCAGCGCGCGCAAGGCTTCGACGTCAATGTCCGACATGGGCCGGACATTACTGTGAGGGGGTGAGCGTGTTTTCGTTGCCGGTGGTGCCGCGCTACGCGGAGGTCGACCAGCAGGGCGTGGTGTTCAACGGCCACTACCTCACCTGGTTCGACGAGGCGTGCACCGGATTCCTCGACCATCTCGGCGTGACGTACCCGGGTTTGATCGCCACCGGCCACGACGTGCAGGTCGTGCACAGCGAGATCGACTACCTGGCGTCGGTTCGATGGCGCGATGCGGTGCGCGTTGCCGTGCAGTGCGAGCGCATCGGGTCGACCAGCTTCACGTTGGGCTTCACTGTGCTGCGGCACAACCCGGACACCGAAGAGCAGGCCGCGGTGCGCGGCCACAACGTCTACGTCGTGGTCTCCACCGACGACTGGGCCAAGCGGCTGATTCCCGACCCGCTGCGAGAGGCGCTCACTGCGCACTCTTGACATCACCGAGCGCCAACGGATTTCGTGTCGAGGCGCGGATGGATTGGGGAGCCATCGCCGACATCGACTTCGACGGCCGACGCTGCTACATCCTGGCCCGGCGAGCGGTACCGTCAACGCATGGGCCATGAGCATGATCACCAGCGCGACCTCCTGCCCGGCATGGCCGAGCAACTCGACTTGGCCTACGCAGGCATCGTGTCGTTCGGTCACCGCCCGTTCCTGACGGAGGTCGAACAACTCGAGTCGTGGCGGCCCGACGTCGCGATCGTTGGTGCCCCGTTCGACATCGCCACGACCAACAGGCCGGGGGCCCGGTTCGGTCCCCGCGCGATCCGCGCCACGGCTTACGAGCCGGGCACCTATCACCTCGATCTGGGGCTGGAGATCTTCGACTGGCTCGAGGTCGTGGACTTCGGCGACGCGTACTGCCCGCACGGCCAGACCGAGGTGTCGCACACCAACATTCGCGAACGCGTGCACGCGGTGGCGTCGCGCGGCATCGTTCCCGTCATCCTCGGCGGTGACCATTCGATCACATGGCCGGCCGCGACGGCGGTGGCTGACGTCCACGGGTACGGCAACGTCGGCATCGTTCACTTCGACGCGCACGCCGACACGGCCGACGAAATCGAGGGCAACCTGGCCAGCCACGGCACCCCGATGCGCAGGCTCATCGAGTCCGGCGCGGTGCCCGGCACCCACTTCGTCCAGGTCGGCCTGCGGGGCTACTGGCCACCGCAGGACGTATTCGAGTGGATGCTCGAACAGGGCATGACATGGCACACCATGCAGGAGATCTGGGACCGCGGGTTCAAGGACGTGATGCGCGACGCGGTCAGCGAGGCGCTTGCGAAGGCGGACAAGCTCTACGTCTCGGTCGACATCGACGTGCTCGATCCCGCGCACGCGCCGGGCACCGGCACACCAGAGCCAGGCGGCATCACGAGCGCCGACCTCCTCCGCCTGGTGCGTCAACTCTGCTACGAGCACGATGTCGCCGGCGTCGACGTGGTCGAGGTGGCGCCTGCATACGACCATGCCGAACTGACCGTCAACGCCGCGCACCGCGTGGTGTTCGAGGCACTCGCCGGTATGGCCGCGCGTCGCCGTGACGCCGCACAGGCAAAACCCGGCCCGCCCGCACGCTAGACCGCACTTCGACCGGATCGAGTGCGCCGAGATAAGCCCTCCCTCAATATCATTCGTGCAATTGAGGTCGCAGCGTCGACCGCGTTGGCCTGCCCGACGGTTGCAACCGAAACCACCCCGCCGCAGCGGACGCCAATCGGCCGATATTCGCCGGCGGCGGCCGCATACTGCTCGTGGCGGCTGCACAATGCATCGCCGCCATAGGGGGTAATGGAGATGAAGTATCTCGTTCAGTGGACCGTGACCCAAGAATCGGCGCGGGCGGCGGTGGAACACTTCCTGCAGACCGGCGGCAAGCCGCCGGACGGCGTGACACAGCTCGGTCGGTGGTTCGGGCTGAACGGCACGGGGTGCTCGGTTGTGGAGGCGGCCGATCCCACGGGTGTCTTCTCGCTGGTTTCGGAGTGGCAGGAGTTCCTCCAGATCACGGCCACGCCGGTGCTGGAAGACGACGAAGCAGGGCAGATCTTCGTCAAGCTGTACGGCTAGACCGAACGGCGGTCCTGCTACCGTCTTCCGGCCGCAGAGGCCGGCATGGGCGGCGGGCCGGCGGGCCCAGAGTTGGCCGCCGCCCCCCACCGCTTTGTGGCGGTCAACCTGTTGATGCCGTTAGTCCGTCATCGCCTTCTGCATGGATCGGACTCTGCTGAGGATGACATCGGTCATACCGGCACGCCAGGCCGTGACTGATCTGTCGCCGAAGTGAACAATGAAGGTATGGACGGTGTTCTGTTTTTCGACGGGGCCTGCGGGATGTGCACACGTTCGGTGTATTTCCTCGTGCGGCGGGACAGGACGGGGAGCCTGCGCACGGAGCCCATCCAGGCGCCCGGCGCCGCTGACCGCCTCGGCGTCGCGGAGGCCCACCTATCCGACATGGCGTGGTGGCTGGACGAATCCGGCGCCGTCTACGGCGGCGCGGAAGCGCTGAACGCGGCGCTGTCGACAGCCCTTGGCAGCCGGCTACCTCTGCTGATCTACCGCATTCCCGGCATCCGGCTCATTCAGAACACCGTGTACCGCTGGGTCGCCAACCACCGCTACCGCTTCCCCGGCGCGACTCCGTACTGCGAGTCACACCCTGTCGCCTGCTGATCGCGCGGAATGCGTTGTGCGCCAGAGCGATATCACGATCCGGCGTACCGTTGCGGACGACGTCGATGACATCGGCAGGATCTACGCCCAGCACGTGCAAGCCGGCGTCGCGACGTTCGAGCTCACCGCGCCCGATGAGGTGGAATGGCTGCGCAGGCTGCGGTCCGCCACGGATGGCGGACTGCCGTTCCTGACCGCAACGCTGGGCGGCCGGGTCGCCGGATATGCCTACTGCGCACCGTGGAAAACCCGACCCGCCTATCGCCACACCGTGGAGGACTCGATCTACGTCGCACCCGATGCGGTCGGCTGCGGGATCGGCGGGCGGCTCCTGGACGAGCTGCTCACCGAATGCACGCGCGCGGGTGTCCGCGAAGTCATCGCCGTGATCGTCGACGCCGACGGGGCCGCTTCCCTGGCATTGCACCGTAACCGTGGATTCGTCGACGCCGGACGGCTCACCGCGGTTGGCTTCAAACACGGCCGATGGCTGGACACCATGCTCCTGCAGCGAAGTCTGCGCTGATCAGCGTCAGCCGAGTTGGTCGGTGACTTCCCGCCAGACGGGATTGTCGTTGCGGTGGTCGGCGGTGTTGCGGCACTCACCATAGAGCCGCAGGGTGGCGAAGTCCGTGTTGTCACCGCTGCGGTAGACGATCGCCGTGACGCCGTCCTTGGTCAGCTTCTGGCCGAAGTGCTCACCCATGACCGGCGCGGGGGTCCAGCCGTGCGCGACCATCGCAGCGCCGACGTCACGCAGATACTTGACCGAATTATCCTGCGGTAAGCGGAAATTCATGTAAACCGCGACCTGATACGGTGGCTCGTTCACATTCCTGCACGAGACGAAGGCGTAGCCGCCCGACGCGTCGCGCAACTGCGCGACGCTGACGATCTGCTTGGCCGAGGCCAGCACCTGCCCGGCGGCCTGCGCATCGGTCATCGGCTCACCCTGCAGTCGCACCTCGTCGGCGCCTCGATCGCTGAGCCACAACACGCCCGCGGCCACGGCAAGCACCGTCACGAGTGCTGCCAGGACCAGCACCACATATCGCTGCGAACGGCTCAAGCCGTTTCCGCTCTTCATCGAGGCCTCGAACCAAATCTACACACGATCTGATACTTGAGACTATTGTCTCTAGTGTCTAGTATCACAGGTATGGACACGATGATCGTCCAGGCCGCGATGGCGGAGGCCGCGGCGACGGGCACACCGGTCGCCGAGCTGTCGCTGGATCGAATCGCCCGCCGGGCGGGGATGTCCCGGTCGACGGTGTACCGACGGATGCGTACCCGCCGCGCTCTCGACGACGCCGTGCGCGAGGCGGGCGGCGACCCCGGAAGCCGTGTCGGGGTCCGCGAGCGCGCGATCGCTGCTGCGACCGAACTGATCGTCGCCGACGGCGTCGCCGCGTTGACGGTGGAGGCGGTGACCCGTCGCGTCGGCTGCGCGGCAACGTCCGTCTACGCCGCGTTCGGCGACCGCGAAGGCCTGCTCGCCGCGGTTTTCGACAGGCACGCTCCCCTGCCCGTTGTCGAGGAGCTGCTTGTCGCCGATCCGCGGACGTTCGCCGACTTCGAATCCGGCGTGCGCGCGATCTACACCGCGGTGTTCGACAGCGTCGCCGACGACACCGCGGTCCTACAGGCCCTGTTCGCCGAGATCCTCGCCAAGCCGAACGGCATTGGCACTCAGTTCTTCCGCGAGCGGATCCTGCCCCGCATCACGTCGACGGTCGGCGCATGGCTCAACGAGCAGATACGTGCCGGTCGTTGCGCCGACCTGCCTTTGTCACTGATGATCCCACTTCTGATCGCCCCGATCAGCGTTCACGTGCTGGCGCGTCCTCGGCTGATCGCGGCGGGCCAGGACGTGCCGGACCGGCACACAGTCATCGCGGCCATGACGTCCGCGTTCTGCGGCGCGGTGGCCACCACAACCCATCAACCAGCGAGCACATCATGAAGTCTGTCGTCATCACCGGATCCTCCACAGGCATTGGCCGCGCATGCGCGCTCACCCTGGACCGCAACGGTTTCCGTGTGTTTGCCGGCGTCAGAAAGGACGCTGACGGCGACGCACTGCGCGCTGCGGCGTCGAAGTCGCTCACGCCCGTGCACATCGACGTGACCGACGCGGCGTCGATTCAGGCGATGGCCGATGAGGTGAAAGCCCACGTCGGCGAGGCCGGGCTGCACGGCTTGGTAAACAACGCGGGCACCACCCTGTCGTGCCCGATCGAGTACCTCCCGTTGGACGGGTTTCGCCGGCAACTCGAGGTGAATCTTGTTGGCCCGCTTGCCGTGACGCAGGCGCTGTTGCCACTGTTGCTGCGCGGGCGCGGCCGGATCGTCAATGTCACGTCGGCGGCCGGCAAAGCAGGTGTTCCGCTCATGGCGTCCTACGTGGCCGCCAAGCATGGGCTGGAGGGATTGAGCGACGTCCTGCGACTCGAGTTGGGTCCCCTTGGCGTACGGGTCGCGGTGATCGAACCCGGATTCGTCTCGACGGCGATGAGGGAAAAGCTGGAACACGAGACCGCGGAGACCATCCGCGCATTGCCGGAGCAGGGGCGGCGGCGATACGGCGGCCAGCTCACCGCGGTGGCCGAGTCGATCAGCACGCACGCAGCGCACGGTTCACATCCCGACGTCGTCGCCGCGGATGTGCTTCACGCGCTGACGAGTGTCAAGCCCAGGACCCGGTATCCATCCGGTGCGGGCGCGAAACGGATGCTGTTCATGCGCCGCATCCTGCCTGACCGCCGTTTCGACCGGATCATCCTGCGCGCAGGCGGGTTGGCGGGGCAGAGCTGAGCACTGACCTACCGCGAGGTCCGCGGCGCCGGACCGGTTCTGCTGCTCATTCCCGGTGGCAACGGCGACGCGGGTTTCTACGAGCCGTTCGCCAAGGCGCTGTCCGACGATTTCACCGTCATCAGCTACGACCGGCGGGGGCTCTCCCGTTCTTTCCGTACCGGGCCACCGTCGCGCTGGCAGATCTGCTCGGCGAGAAGGTCATCGATTTTCCCGGCGGCCATATCGGGTACCGGCACCACCCAAGCGAGTTCGCCTGTCAGCTACGCGGACTTCTGGCGTCGTAACGATCGCGGTAGGTAGACCGCGCCAGGTCCCGCCGCGGCCGCACTGTCCGACGGATTCGAGATCGCACACCGCTTCAGCGACAGGCACCCGCACCCGATGCAGGAATCCAGCTTGTCACGCAACGCCATCAGCCCTGCGATCTGATCGTCGAGGCGTTGCCGCCAATCCTTCGAGAGCTTGGTCCAGTCGGCGCGGGTCGGCGTGCGACTTTCCGGCAACGTCAACAGCGCAGCGGCGATCTCGTCTAGCGTCAAGCCGACGTTGCGGGCGGCGCGGATGAAAGCCAGCCGCCGCAACATGTTCCGCTCGAACCGCCGCTGTCCGCCACCGGTCCTGCTGGAGCTGATCAGACCCTCCTTGTCATAGAACCGGATCGCGGAGGGCGCGAACCCGCTGCGCTCGGCCACCTCACTGACGGTCAGTAGATCCTGGCTTTGCATCCTGCGCACCCCATTTGTTCCGGAGACTTGACTTAAAGTTAACTTCAACTATCAGTATGCCTAATATGACTGCTTCCGAACACATCTCTCCCGTCGCAATCGTCACCGGCGGCTCCCGCGGGTTGGGCCGCGCTGTTGTCGCGGCCCTGCTGGACCGGGACTGGACGGTTGTCACCGACGCCAGGCGCGCCGGCGACCTCGAGGCGACGGCTGCCGAGCTCGACTCCCCGCGGCTGATCACCATCCCCGGCGACGTCACCGAGCCCGCTCACAGGGCCGCATTGCTGGTCGCCGCGGCCGATGCCGGACAGGTGCGACTGCTGGTGAACAACGCGAGCCGACTCGGGCCCAGCCCGCAGCCCCGGCTCGCCGACTACCTGGCGGCCGACCTGCGCGCCGTCTACACCACCAACGTTTTCGCTCCCCTGGCACTCATCCAGGGCGCGCTCCCGTGGCTGATCGACACCCACGGTGTCATCGTCAACATCACCTCGGATGCATCCGTCGAGCCGTACGAGGGCTGGGGCGGCTACGGGTCGTCGAAGGCGGCGCTTGACCACCTGTCGGCGATCCTGGCCGCTGAGAACCCGGGCGTCGGTGTCTACGCGTTCGATCCGGGCGACATGCGCACCGAGATGCACCAGGCGGCGTTTCCCGGCGAGGACATCTCCGACCGCGGCGAACCGGAGTCCGTCGTCCCCGCGCTGCTGCGGCTGCTCGACACCCGGCCCGCGCCCGGCCGCTACCGTGCACGCGACCTGCTGCCGATCGGAGCAGACGCATGACTCTGGCTCAGCCGCACACGCGGTTCGAGCGACCACCCGGATCGGACGCCGTGGAGCCACCCGAGGCGCACGGTGTCTCCCGCGACGGTGTGAAGCTGATGGTCGCCACGCCCGATGGGGTCGTGCACGGGTGGTTCGCCGACCTGGGCGAGCACCTCCGACCGGGCGATCTGCTGGTGGTGAACAATTCGGCGACGCTGCCCGCCGCGGTCACCGCCGTCCGGGCCGATCGAGGGTCCATCGCCGTGCACTTCTCCGCCGCGCTGGGCAATCACGTGTGGGTCGTCGAACTACGCCCGGCGGCGAATGCAACCGGCCATCTACCGGACGTAGAGCCCGGCGAGCGCATCGGGCTGCCCGACGACGCCGCGCTCTTTGTCGTCGCCGCCCATCCCAGACCGGGCGTGGCAGGCAGTCGGCTGTGGGCCGCACGGTTGGCGCTCGAGGGCGACGTCACGTCGTACCTCAACAGGCACGGGCGGCCTATCAGGTACAGCTACGTCCCGCGGCCCTGGCCGCTGAGCAGCTATCAGACGGTCTTCGCCCGCCTCCCCGGCAGCGCTGAGATGGCTAGTGCGGCAAGGCCGTTCACTGCCGAGCTGGTGACGTCGCTCATCGCCGCCGGCGTCGTGATCGCACCGGTAACCCTGCACGCCGGGGTCTCTTCAGCGGAGAAGGGTGAACCGCCGGCAGCCGAGCCGTTCGAGGTCCCACCCACCACCGCGCGGCTGGTCAATCTGACCCGTCAATCGCCCGGGCGTGTGATCGCCGTCGGCACCACGGCGACCCGTGCGCTGGAGTCCGCCGCCGATCCCGGTGGCACTGTGCACCCGGCGACAGGCTGGACGGATCTCGTGCTCGGGCCGAGTCGCGCGCCACGCGTCGTCGACGGTCTTATCACCGGCTGGCACGACGCGGGCGCGTCACACCTGCTCCTGCTCGAAGCCGTCGCAGGCCCGGGGGTCGTTGCCGCGGCCTACCACGAAGCGGTCGCGCGCGGTTACCTGTGGCACGAGTTCGGCGACAGCGCGCTGCTGCTCCCTAACGTCCCGCGATCCCGCTGATCAACCGGTTGCACACGGCGTCCATCTCCTGGCGCGCCTGATCGGTATTCGAGGCACGGGATACGAACAGCGCCGCCTCGTCGAGCGCTCCGAGCAGGACATGCGCCGTAGGCCGCAACGGCTGCTCGGGGATAACGCCCTCCGCGATCGCGTGCGCGAGCATTCCCTCGATCACGCCGAGACCGTATTTCACCCCGACCGCGCGCCACCGATCCCAGCCCAGCACCGCGGGCGCGTCGATGAGGACGATCCGCTGGACGTCAGGTGCGGAACAGCGATCGAGGAACAGACGCGCACCCAACCGCATCGCTTCCAGGGGGTCGGGTGGTTGATCTTCCATGATCTGTCGCGCGATGTCGGCGACCAGATCACGCTCGACCTCCTCGTAGACCGCCGCGAACAGTGCGGCCTTGTCGTCGAACTGGTGATACAACGCGCCCCGCGTCACCCCGGCCCCGCTGACGATCGCCTGGGTGGAGACGTCGGCAAACCCCTTGTCGGCGAACAACTTCCGCGCGGCATCGATCAGCAGCGCCCGCGTCGCGGCGGTGCGCTCGGCCTGTGTGCGCCGGGCAGGGGCGACCACATCTTCATTGACTTTCATACAGGCTGCACGTAACTTCCATACTGAGTGTTCGTAAGTCTGATCGAAAGGATAGCGAATATGCCGCAGGTGGCGTTGGACCAGGCAACGATCGACTACCGCGTGTTTGGTCCCGAGGACTCCCCGCACCCGCCGGTGCTGTTCGTGCACGGCATCCTCGTCGACAGCCGACTCTGGGACCGGGTGGCCGAGGGCCTGGCCAGGCAGGGTTTCCGCTGCTATCTGCCGGACTGGCCGCTGGGCTCGCACACCATTCCGGTGAAGGACCGCGGCGCCCTTTCGCCGAGCGGGGTGGCCACGATGATCCGCGACTTCATCGTCGCGCTCGGCCTTTCGGATGTGACGCTCGTCGGCAATGACACCGGCGGCGGCCTGTGCCAACTCGTCGTCGACGCCTACCCGGACCAGGTCGGCAGACTCGTGCTGACCAACTGCGACGCGTTCGACAAGTTCCCGCCGTTCCCGTTCACGGTCGTCTTCGCGCTGCTGCGCGGGCCGATCTCCATCAAGCTGCTGTTCGAGCAGATGCGAATCACGGCCCTGAGGCACTCTCCGCTCGGGTTCGGCCTGCTGGTCGATCCAGACCCGCAACTCACGGCCTCTTGGCTGGAGCCCGGTCGCACCGACGCGCGCATCCGCCGAGATCTCGCCACACTGCTTCGCAACGTGGCCAAAACCGATCTGACCGACGTGGCGACACGCCTCGGGCGGTTTACCAAGCCCGTGACCATCGTGTGGGGCCAGCGGGACCGCGCCTTCACGCCTGCGCTCGGCAGGCGGCTGGCGGCGCTGTTCCCGAACGGCGCACTGATCGAGGTGCCCGAGGCGCGCACGTTTGTGTCGCTGGACGCGCCTGCGGCCGTGATCGATGCGATCGCGACGGTCGGCGCGACCGCCTAGCTCTTGACGAGCGTGAACTGGCAGATGTCGGTGTAGCCGTCGCGGAACAGGTCGGCGCAGCCGGTCAGGTACTTCATGTAGCGCTCGTAGACCTCTTCGGACTGGATCGCGATGGCCTCGTCCTTGCGCGCCTCGAGCGCCGTGGCCCAGATGTCCAACGTCTTCGCGTAATGCGGTCGAAGTGACTGAACCCGGCTCACCTCGAAGCCGACCTTGGCCGCATGCTGCTCGACCAGCGCCACCTTCGGCAGCTCGCCGCCCGGGAAGATCTCGTCCATGATGAATTTGACGTAGCGGAGAAGCCGCATCGTCAACTTCAACCCGCGTCCCGTGAACTCTTCGTCACTCGGCTTCACGATCGTGTGCAGCAGCATTTTGCCGCCGTCGGCGGGAAGCGCCTGATAGGTCTTCTTGAAGAAGTCGTCGTAGCGGTCGGCGCCGAAGTGCTCGAACGCGCCGATCGACACGATCCGATCGACCGGCTCGTGGAACTGCTCCCAGCCCTCCAGCAGTACCCGCTTCGTGCGGAGGCTGTCAGACTCGGCGAACCGCTGCTCGACGTAAGCCTGCTGGTTCTTGCTCAGCGTCAGCCCGACAACGTTGACATCGTATTTCTCGATCGCCCGCATCATGGTCGCGCCCCAGCCGCAACCGACGTCGAGCAGCGTCATGCCGGGCTTGAGATCAAGCTTGCCCAGCGACAGATCGATCTTGGCGATCTGCGCCTCTTCCAGCGTGATGTCGTCGGGCTCGAAATAGGCGCAGCTGTACGTCTGGGTCGGGTCGAGGAACAGCCGGTAGAAGTCGTCGGACAGGTCGTAGTGTGACTGCACTTTCTCGAAGTGCGGCTTCAAGTGCTGGGTGCGGTGTGTGGCTTCTGGCAAAGTTGGGGCCTTCGACGTCTGAAGTTGATGTGTGGTCTGGGCTCCGCGCGTTTCGAGAGCCACCCCCGTCGTGAGGGAAGTTTACGCACAGTCGATGTGAACAGCTCCCAGCGACCTGTTCAACCCCAGCTAGTTGACAGCGTCACAAAATAGTTTGACGATGTCAACTATGCCCAGCGTGGTCGAGGACGTTCGCGGATTCAACCGCTTCTATACCCGTGTGCTTGGTCTGCTGCGGCCCGACTTAGCCGGGTCGTCGTTCGGGCTCACCGAAGCCAGGGTGCTCTTCGAGCTTGCCCACCGCGACGACGTTGCCGTGTCCGAGCTCCGTCGTGACCTCGATCTCGACGCCGGTTATCTCAGCCGCATCCTGTCCGGTTTCAGCACGTCCGGGTTGGTGGCAAGGGAGAAATCAGCGGCGGACGGGCGTCGTCAGGTCGTGCGGCTGACCGCCGACGGGCAGCGCGCTTTCGCGGAGCTGGACCAGTTGCAGGCGGGCGCGATCGCAACCATGCTGGCGCCGCTCGACGAGGGTCAACGCGCCGAACTCGTCACCTCGATGGGCCGGATTCGCCGCACTCTGGGTGACGAACCGCACTGGCGGGGCCTCGTCCTCCGGCCGCCCGCTCCTGGCGACCTCGGCTGGGTGGTCGAGCGACACGGCTACCGGTACGCGGCGGAGTATGGCTGGGACACGACGTTCGAGGCCCTCGTCGCGCGCATCGTGGCCGACTTCGCCGAACGTGACGACAGCAAGCGTGAGGCGGCGTGGATCGCCGAGTTGGACGGTGAGCGGGTGGGCTGCGTGTTCTGCACCGCCGCCGACGCAAAGGGCACCGCACGGCTGCGGCTGCTGATCGTCGAGCCGTCGGCGCGCGGTGCCGGTGTCGGGACCCGGCTCGTCGACGAGTGTCTGCTATTCGCCAGGCGTGCCGGCTATCGGCGAATCACCTTGTGGACCAACGATGTTCTGGTGGCCGCGCGGCGAATCTATGAGCGCGCCGGCTTTCGATGCGACCGCCGCGAGCCGCACCATAGCTTCGGGCATGACCTTGTCGGCGAGTACTGGTCACGAGACCTGTAGCCGGCTGCGCAGAAGTCCAACACCTGGTGCCCCGGCTGGGGACATCACGGGTGCGGTCAACCGATCGTCGACCGCCTGCCGGCAGCGGTGTCGACGGTCTGCTCGTTCTCCCCGAACCCGATCAGCACCGTGACGGCCGGTATCGAGTCGAATCGTGCGCACCCGAACCGGCTAGCCGGCCGGTTCGACAGAGCCCCCCGCGTCAGGCCGTTGGCGTAGCGCCCAGCACCCGCTGGATATCCGGCTTCATGGCCTGCAGCTGGCCTCCCCAGTAGCCCCAGCTGTGGGTGCCGTTGGGCGGGAAATTGAACACCCCGTTGCTGCCTCCGGCGCCCGAATAGGCCGCCTGGAACTCCTTGTTGGTGCGGATCGTCAGGCCCTCCAGGAATTGCGCGGGAATCTGCGCGTTGCCCAGTCCGGCATCGAGATCCGTGGGGTTGCCGTTGCCGCTGTACACCCAGATTCGGGTGCCGTTGGACACCAGCCGTCCGATCTGCAGCATCGGGTCGTTGCGCTGCCAGGCCGCCCCGCCGTAGGGGCCCCACATGTCGAGTGCGTTGAAGCCGCCTGCGTCGCTCATCGCGAGGCCGACCAGCACGGGCCACAGCCCCTTTGACAGATTCAGGAAGCCCGACAATGCGCCGGCGTAGATGAACTGTCCCGGGTGGTAGGCGGCGAGGATCAGCGCTGAACTGCCCGACATCGACAGGCCGACCACCGCATTACCGCTCGCGCTGACGCCCTTGTTCGCGGCCAGCCACGCCGGCAGCTCCGACGTCAAGAAGGTCTCCCACTTATAGGTCTGGGTGGTGCCGTTGCCGACGGCAGGCCGGTACCAGTCGGTGTAGAAGCTGGACATGCCACCGACCGGCATGACCACCGATAATCCGGAGCCGTCGAACCATTGGAATGCGCCGGTGTTGATATCCCAGCCGTTGCGGTCGTCCTGTGCGCGCAGGCCGTCGAGAAGGTAGACCGCCTTGGGCCCACCGCCCTGGAACTGGACCGTGATGTCACGACCCATCGACGGCGATGGAACATTGAGGACTTCGACCGCAGCGCCTGCCGTTGCAGTACCCCCGATCACCCCGAGCAGTGCGGGCAGCAGAGCCGCCACTGCCGTTGCCGCCGACAATCGACGGATCCACTTGCTTGGTGCCTGGTGTGAAATTTTCATTGCCCTTCATCCCGTCGTGCGTATACCGGGTTATCGCGGCCCAAGAAGGCTCGGTTACAGGGCGATGGGAGGACAATCGTCAGTGGCGTATCGCGCTCTCATCGGCGACCGAAACGAAAGGAGCGGGCGATGAAGGCCAAAGTGGGCGATTTCTTGGTGGTCAAGGGGACTACGGTCGAGCAGCACGATCAGCGTGGGGTGATCACCGAGGTCCGCTCGGCCGACGGCTCGCCGCCGTACGTGGTGCGGTGGCTGGCCACCGACCACGTCGCTACCGTGTATCCGGGCCCGGACGCACTCATCGTGACGCCTGCCGAGCAGGAAGCTTCGGACGCACGGCATCGAGCCCACTAGTCGCAAACCGCACTATCGTTGAGTTGCACACTCGTTGCTCCGAGGCGGGACGGAGATCGACCATGACCAGACCTGAAGGCAGTCCTTTCGGCGATGACGCGCCAGAAGCCGATGTGGCCGAACAACTCATCGCGGTCGATGCCGGCGACGAGGACACGTGGCGGGACGCCGCGCGCGTCACGAGCGCACGCGATTGGGAGGCCAACGAAGCCGATCTGATCGAACAGGCCATCGCGGTTCCGGATGACGATTCGGAGTTCGACCGCTGAGAATTCAGTTGTGCGCGGCTGACGACTCCTTGAGAAGCAGTCCATAGCCGTTGCTGCACAAGCTGATTCGAAGAGGCTGGGTCGCCGTGTGGGTTGCCAGCCAGGCGCGCAGCGCAGGCAGTTGCTTCTCGACAGAAACCTGCTTCACCCCGAGTTCGCGCAGCAATGCGACGAGGCTGGCGGGTTCCGTTGCGACGGTCATGGCTGTCCCCCTTCGACGGCCGTAAGCCGATTCTATGGCGGACGGCCGCACAGCGAAGCGGTTTGCTCCGATGTCGTATTGCGGGCACTGGCAAGCCCAACAACGTTAGCTGAGTTGGCCTTTGCGAAGATGGGAGCCATGCCCGTTCTCCATTGCATCCGACGGTGCGGAGTCCTGTTCTGTGCATTGACTGCGGTCGCGGTGGTGCCGACGACGGCCCAGGCGCGCGGTGACGATGCCAACCCGCTCGTCGAATTGGTCGATGCGGCCACACAACGGCTGCAGACCGCAGAGGCGGTGGCGGCGACCAAATGGATCAACGGCGGCTCGATAGAGGATCCTCCCCGTGTTGAGCAGGTGTTGGCGGCGGTCAGCGCCGATGCGACCGGCAAGGGCGTTGACCCTGGTTTCGTCAGGCGGATGTTCACCGATCAGATCCATGCCACCGAAGCGATCGAGTACAGCCGTTTCGCGCAATGGAAGCTCGACCCGGCCGACGCTCCGGCCGTCGCGCCGGACTTGGCGGCGTCGCGGGCGACCATCGACCGGTTGAACACAGAGATGGTCGAGCAGGCCGCGTTTCACTGGTCGGTGCTGCACTCCCCCGACTGCACCCGCATCCTCGACGACGCCAGGACAACCGTCGCCAACACCAGGACGCTGGATCCCCTCTACCAGCAAGCGCTTGCATTCTCGACGCATTCATACTGTGCCCCTTGATGTTTGGCCCACGATCACATGAGGATTCGTTCGTCGGCGACGTCGTACTCGGCGACCGATCCGGCCAGGATCGCGGCCCCCTGCTCGTCGCTGGGGCCGCCGCCGCGGAAAGCCTCGACCGCAGCCACTGACTCCCACCGTTCGAAGATGTCGACCCGGCCCGGATCGAGCAGGTCGGCCGACAGCGCGAAGTCGAGACAGCCCGCCGTGCGGCGCGCCTGGCGCACCACCTCGACGCAGCCCTTCAGGTAGTCGTCGCGGTGTTCGGGGTCGACCACAACGTGTCCAGCGACAATCACCACGGATGACCTCCTCGGTCTGTTCGACGGAACCATCACCTGATATGACTGCAGTTGGGGTCAAGAATCACCGCGAAGCTCTGCGTGATAGGGAATGGGGAAGCCATGAATCTTCGAGAGGCGCGACAAGTCATCGGCTCGCTCGACACCGATCCCGACGCCGCGCGCGTGTTCGGAGAGGTGCACGAGACCGCGGATGGCACGGCGGTCATCCCGGTGACCAATGTGCGGGGCGACAGTCGATTTACGTTGCGCGCCAAGCCGGCCGGTGTGTTCGTGGTCAAGGACGGCAAGGCGGCGTGGGTGCCCGCCGTCGACACCGGCCGCGTCGCGATGATGGGAATTCTGGTCGGCCTGGTGTCGGCGACGCTGGCCGGCGTGGCTATGGTTCGTCGGCCACCGTGGCCCGACCTGCACGGCGATATCTCGCACTAGCACGCCAAGCCGCCGCGAGTGCGCCAACGATCAGTATCGTCAGCGCAACCAGCCACGGCCAGGCCCCGTGCTGATGTACCCAGCCGGCGATCGCACCTTGCAGGCGGCCTGCGGCCGCGACTACCCGGTCTTCAGGATTGCCGTTACCCGTGAACAGCCGGATTTCGTAGAGCCCGTAATAGCCGACGTAGACGCCGACGACGACGAGCAGCGCCCCGCTGATCCGGTTGACATACGGCACAATTCGGCGCACCCGGTCGACGGTCGCAGAGTTCGCGAGCGCGGCGGCCATCGCGAGCACCCCGACGACGAGCGTGAATCCCGCCGCATAGGCGACGTAGACGGCCACGGCGCCGACGACCGAGCCACGAAGTCCGGCGGCGGTCACCGCGAGAAACGGCCCGACCGTGCACGATAGCGACGCAACCGCGTAGCTGATGCCGTAGCCGAACATCGAGCCCAGTCGCGCCGTCGGCGCCCATCGCACGCCGTGCGCTAACCCGGCCAGCATCGTGATCTCCCGGCCTGTGAGCAGCCAAATACCAAGGGCGACAAGGATAATGCCGATCAGCACGGTGACGTACGGCAGGTAACGCTGCACTGTGGCGGCCGCCGAAACGGTGAGCACCCCGAAACCGCCGAACACCGCGATGAATCCCGCCGCCATCGCGGCGGTCGCCGTCAGGGCGCGGCCCACGGCGGCGCGTCGACCGACATCCTCGCCCCTCACCACGAGGGCCAGGTACGCCGGCAGCATGGCAAAGCCGCAGGGGTTCAGCGCCGCCACCAGTCCAGCGGCGAAGGCCAAGCCCACCAGGTCTTGGTCCACGCTGCGCTGCGACCTACGCCAGCGCCGCTACCCGGTCGGACAGCTCCTGAAGGGGCATGGCCGAAGTCGGGTTGTTCACGAATGTCGAGGAGCCATCGGCGCGGTAAAACACATAGGCCGGCTGCCAGGGGACGTTGTAACGGGCCCAGATCGACCCGTCGGCGTCATTGAGGTTGGTGAAGTTGAGGTTGTACTTGGACACGAAGCCCTGCATGGCCGCGACGTCGGAGCGCGCCGCGACGCCGACGAAGGTGACCTGCGGATTGGCCGCAGCGATCTGGCTGACGCTGGGCGCCTCCGCGTTGCAGAACGGGCACCACGGCGTCCAGAACCACAGCACCGCCGGCTTACCCACAAGGCTCGACCCGCCGAACGGCGCACCCGACAGCGTCGTCCCCGTGAAGTTCAGCCGGTCGTCAGCGAGGGCCGCGGGCGGACTGACAAGCCCGAACGCCAGCGCGGCAGTCAGTGCGCCGAGTACGAGCGATCTGACCAGTCGCGAGAATCGTGTGCGCATCCCCAAATCTCCTTCGCTCAAGCGCCACCGCGTGGGTGGCCTGCACCTCACACTTCTAAACACGACGGCACCACCGTCTTAGTTCACCGCCTGCCGCGCCACGGCGCTCAGCGCGGTTGCGCTAAGACGGTCAGTTCTGCCGAGGTATCAGCTCCGCCACGAACCGATCGATGAAGTCGTCGATGTTGGCCTGCAGGGCGGGGCGAATCACGAACTTGGTCAGACCGGCCGCCAGATATGCGTCGAGCCGACGGTGCAGTTGTGACCAGTCGCGCGCGATGAGATCGGCCGGATCGACTTCGGGCCTGCGCCGCTTGACCGCGGCAACCAGTCCCTCTGGCATGTCGCCGTCGCTGACGGCGAGGTTGATGCCGAAATGATCGGGTTCGATCTCGCGGCCCGCTTCAGTCGCCGCCCGCAGGATCTGCTCGCGGCCGGCACGCGCTTCCTCGGGGGTGAGGAAGCTGCCGAGCCATCCGTCACCGAGCTGGCCGATACGGCGAAACGCCGCAGGGGCGGACCCGCCGAGCCAGATGTCCAGGGGTTTGACCGGTCGCGGTTGGACAACGGCGGAACTGACGGCGAAATAGTCGCCTGCGAACGCGACATCTTGTTGCTCCAGAACCGATCTCAGCAACTGCAGCGATTCATCGAAGACGGCGGCGCGCTCTCCGTCGGGCACCACGAAGATCTCGCGTTCTGCCGGTATCGCCGATCGCAGGCCGAACACCGGAAGCACCCGTTTGGGCGCCAGCCCGGCAAGCGACGCGAGTTGCTTGGCGACCAGCACCGGGTGCCGGCCGGGAAGCACCGCGACCGACGTGCCGACCTTGAGATTTGTCGTCCGGGCCAGTGCGTAGGCCATGCCGACGAACGGATCGACCGCCTTGGAGTACACCAACTCGGAGAACCACAGCGAATCGACACCAGTCGCCTCCAGATGGTCGACGATGCCCGCCAATTGCTCAGGACCGGTATCCGCACCCAGTCCGATTCCGAACCGAATCTTCACATCCACCTCCGGTCCCCCTTGGCCGATGCTACGGAAACTGCCCCATGGGCCTTGTGCGCAGTTGCGCGACGGGCCAAAGTGAAAAAATGACCGAGCCGTGGATCCGGGGCTGCGTGGTCCAGCGCATCAGGTTCCGCGGCGGGCTGGTGCTCAACCTCGACGACAACGAACTCGTCATCTCGGTGCCCTTCCACCTCACCCTGCCGAAGACCGCCCGAGACGACGAAGAGGCGGTGCTCATCGACCCGAACGTCGCGCGGGCCGAGCATCGCGCCTTGTTCGCCTTCGCGGGGTCGACGTGTACCCACGCCAGCTGGGACGAGGACGGCAGCCTGCACCTGGGGTTCTCCGATGGCCACGAGATCCACGCGCACAGCGATGATCGCCGCACCGCGTGGGAGCTCTACGGCAAGCAGCACGGGTACGCGACCTGCCTCGCGCGTGGTGAGGTCCGCGTCGTCAGGCACGACCTGCCAGAGGACGAATCCGCCGAGCGCTAACGGTGCAGCAGCGCCCTCATCTGGGTGAACCGCAACAGACCTTGGCGCCCGGCAATCGGTTCATAGGCCTGCACCTTGTCGGCGACGAACTCGGCGCGATCCTGCTCGGGCAGCCGATCCGTCCACGCCGTCGACCCAACCGCGCACCACCGGATGAACTCCGCGCGGGAGCCGAAATCCCACTCGCGATCCATGACGGTCAAGTCGTCGAGCGTCAGACCGGCCGACGCGGCCAACTCACCATAGGCCGCCGGGTCGACGTGTACGTAAGGCGCCGAGAATCCGTCGAACCACCGCGCCCACCGGGGGTTTTGACACACCGTCATGGCCGCCGCCTCGATGCTGGTCCGCGGACCTGCACACATCACCTGGATCAGCGCCCGTCCGCCGGGACGCAGCACCGTGGCGATCTCGCCAAGCGCCTGCCGCTGCTCGGGGACCCAGTGCAACGCGTTGAACGACAGCACCGCGTCAAAGAATTCGGCGAACGGCAACCGGCGGGCATCGGCAACGACGAACCAGGGTCCCGAATAGGTCGCCTCGCCGCCGCCGTGCGCGGTCTCGATCATCCTCGGTGAGGCGTCGACGCCGACTGCGCATCCCGCGGGGACCATGCCAGCCACCGCGCGGGTCAGGTAGCCGTCACCACAGCCGACATCGAGCACCCGGTCGCCTGCGCCGAATTGCAGCGCGGTTACGGCCTCGGTCGCCAGGGCGCGTTGCAAGCTGCTCACATCGGCATAGTCGCGGCCGCTCCAATCGGGCACCTCACAGAGTTAACTCGAAATGTCGTTTGGCGGCATGCTGCTTGCGAATAATCTGGCGTGCGATGAGTTCACGGATACTCGCGCTGGTCGCGACGGCGGTGCTACTGGTGATGTCGGGATGTGCATCCGAGTCGACGTCGCCGCAATCGTCGACCACCAGTCGCCCCGCTGCGCCCGAGGCCGCAAAACCGATGACCGACGCCCTCGCGCAGCGGCTCGACGCCGCCATCAACCAGGCCATGACCGCCGCAGGCGTCCCGGGAGCGATCGTCGGTGTCTGGGGGCCCGACGGCGACTACATCCGCGCGTTCGGTGTGGCCGACAAGACCACACGGGCACCGATGAAAACCGACTTCTACAGCCGAATCGGCAGCGTGACAAAGACATTCACGGTCACCGCTGTCCTGCAGCTGGCCGATCAAGGCAAGCTCGGCCTCGACGATTCGATCGCAGAGTTCATCGACGGCGTGCCGCTGGGCGACAGGATCACGCTGCGCCAGCTCGCGAGGATGCAGAGCGGGCTGTTCAACTACTCCGAGTCACCGGAGTTCCAGCAGGCGGTGTTCGCCGATGCGCGAAGGACGTTCACTCCGCGGGAATTGCTCAACTACGCATTGGAGCAGCCGAATCGGTTCCCGCCGGGCGAAGGATTCGAGTACTCCAACACCAACACCGTGCTGCTCGGCTTGGTGGTGCAGAAGGTCAGCGGACAACCGCTGGCGGACTATATCCACGACCACATCCTGGTTCCATTGGGCATGAGTCACACCAGCTTTCCGGACACCAACGAATTCCCGGACCCGCATGCGCAGGGTTACACCGTGCAGACCGCCGACAGTAAAGAGGCCGTCGCCACCGACTGGAATCCGTCGTGGACATGGGCGGCAGGGGCGATGATCTCCACGCTCGACGACATGCGGACCTGGGCGGGGGCACTGGCCACCGGGAAGCTGCTCACACCGCAGATGCAAGTGCAGCGGCTGCAGACCGTGGGTTCGCCCGGGATGCCACCCCAGGATGGATACGGGTTGGGCATCTTCAACCTCGGCGGGTGGATCGGACACAACGGCAGCCTGCCCGGCTATCAAACCGTCGTCGTCTACCTACCGGAGAAGCAGACCTCGTTGGTCATCCTGACCAACACGGACACCGAGTATCAGGGCGCCGAGCCAAGCACCACGCTGGCGACCGCGATCACCAAAGAGTTGACGCCGGATCACATTTACTCACTCGGCGCGCAGATGCCGCGTTGACCGTCACGCGTCAGCGCGAGAAACCAGAAAGGAAGTAGCCATGCAGGGTTCCGCCACGGTGTCGATGGCAGCGCCGGCCGACAAGATCTGGGATCTGATCGCCGACGTCCGTAACACCGGCAGATTCTCGCCGGAGGTGTTCGAGGCCGAATGGCTCGGCGGGGCGACCGGGCCCGCGCTGGGCGCGCGGTTCCGCGGCCATGTGAAGCGCAACGAGATGGGTCCCGTGTACTGGACCACGTGCCGCGTCACCGCCTGCGAGCCGGGCCGCGAGTTCGGGTTCGACGTGCTCGTCGGTGACACGGCCGCGAACACGTGGCATTACCGGCTCACCCCGGTCGACGGCGGCACCGAGGTGACCGAGTCGTTCCGGATGCCCGACAGCCTGTTCACCAAGCTGTTCTCGGTGCTGGGTGGCCAGTTGCGTCAGCGGCGCAACGTCCGTGACATGCGCACGACCCTCGAGCGCATCAAAGCTGTTGTCGAGGCGCCCGAGGGTGCGTGACCGCGTCAGTTACTGAACGCCGATGCCGAAGATCGGGATCCAGAGGCCGAACAGCCAGATCCCCCACTGGCGGAAGCCGTCATCCCACACCGGGTTGACGTCGTAGCCCCAGTAGTTGAACGGGTGTGGCGGGCCGCCTGCCCACTGGTACGCCGGCGGCGGGCCCCAGCCCCACGGCGGCGGGCCATTGCGGTCGTCCCACCAGTCGTGGCGATTGTTGGCCCACCACGGACCCCTGTCGCCGTTCCAGTCGGCGTTGTGATTGCCGTCACCACACCGGGGCGGGCAGAAATCGTCGTGCCCGTGGCCGTTACCGCGGCCATTGCCGTCACCGCACCAGGGTGAGCAGAAATCGTCGTGCGGCCTCAGTGGCGCGGGCGCAACCGGGTCGGCGGACGCGACGGCCCCGCCGGGTCCGATGGCCCCGAAGCCGAGTGCGCCGACGATCATGGCTGCAGACACGAATTTCGACAGCCTCATTGTGAAATAACTCCTACCTTTGCGGCCCCGACGTCGAACTGCGACGCTAGGCCGTCGCTAAACATTTCCCCAAATCGGAACAGCACAAGCGCGCGCTCCTCACTGGATATCGTCTCAGCGCATGATGCTGTTACAACGGATGTCGTTGGCAGCTCAGGGTTTTGCGGTCGTCACAAGGCACGCAGGCGACGGATGCGATCGCCGATTGCTCGCTGCGTCACGTCCGCGCCGCGCGCCAGGGCCTCGAATGCGTGTGGGCATCCCGGATGCAGGTGCAGCTCGGTCGGCACGCCCGCATCAGACAGCCGGGCCGCGTAGGTGATGTCCTCGTCGCGGAAGATATCGAGGTCGCCGACGTCGATGTAAGTGTCGGGCAGGCCCGCCAGATCCGTGGCGCGGGCCGGGGCGGCATAGGGCGACACCGTGTCGGTGCCCGCGCCGTCCCCGAGCAGCGCCGTCCAGCCGGTGACGTTGTCGTCGTAGGTCCACGTCAGGAACGGCAGCAGCTGTGGGTCGGGCATCTGTGCGCGGTCGTCGAGCATCGGGTAGATCAACAGCTGCTGGGCGACGGGCGGGCCACCGCGATCCCGCGCCAGGAGGCATACGCCCGCAGCCAGACCGCCCCCGGCGCTGTCGCCCATCACGGCGATGCGGGCGGGGTCCACACCGAGCGTCGTGGCGTTGTCGGCGAGCCAGCGGAGTGCTGCGTAACAGTCCTCAACGGGTGTGGGATGCGGGTGTTCGGGCGCGATTCGGTAATCGACCACCAGCATCGGCACGCCAGACCTTGCGACATAGTCGCGCACGGCAAGGTCGTAGAGTTCGCCGAGATGCTCGAGGCCGAAGATCATGCCGCCGCCGTGCAGGTACAGCACCGCACTGCCCGGCTGAGCCGACGGTGTGCGGTACCAGCCGAGGGGCAACGTCGCGCCGTCCGCGGTCGTGAGCGCGTGCCTGTCGACGTCCACCGCGGGGATCGGTTTCCACGTGGACACGACGTAGTCGAACATCCGGTGACCGTTGGCCCGGCGCGTCTCGACGTCGCCGACAGGTGGTGGCTCGGTTTCACCGATCGCCTCCAACAATGGACCGAGCTCCGCCAGCACCTGTGCGTCGATACCGAGTGCCATGGCTCCGACAGTAACGTGGGGGCACGTGACCCGAGTGCAAACCGACACTTCCGCCGGGCAGCGCATCTCACCTTTCGCCGCGGGTGTAGACATCCCGATCGCGGCGGTTACTGCTGTATTGCACTGCATCGCAAGCATATTCGGCAATGGCTACTGGTTCGACGAGGTGTACATGCTGGCCATCGCAATATCTAGGGCAGGTCTGCCGGTGGCGGATCGGCGATCATGAGGGTCTGGCGCCCAGCCTTGATCTGCACAGTGCGCACCGACATCACGAACGTCTCTGAGTTCACATCGTCGGCTTCAGTTGGCGCCTACGGCGGCAAGATCCTCCTCGGACGCTCCGAGTGTCCAGACCTCGAGAATGTCCACAGCTGTGAAGCCGATGGCGGTGTACAGAGGCTGACCGTCCGGGGTTGACCAAAAGCACGTCTCCCGGATCGGCTGTTCACTGCGGGCGGCGGCAGCGGCGAGCGCCCCACTGAGCAACGCGCGGCCTACGCCCCGTCGACGGTACGCGGGCACTGTCATCATCTCGAATACACCGAGAGTCCCATCGACGGTCGTGATGTAGACGGCGCCGACTGGTGTATTGCCCTCCCACGCGACCCATGCGTCGACATCGTTGTGTGCGAGGAGGCGTGGTCCATAAGCGGCGTCGACCATGGCAGCGGAATATCCATGGACACTGGCGAACACAAATCTGGCGGCTGCATGTGTCCGGCCCGTGGCAACCCGCTCAATCACGAATGGGCTGTCTGCTTCGGGCGGCAGATGCGGGGACCAGAATAAGGCTTCGCGCTTCGAGGTACGGAGGAAACCGCCCGTTGCCAGCGCGTCCGAGACGTCTTCCGACACTGTCGAAGACACCGCCAAAAGGACCGGTACTCCCGCGTCGAAGGCGAGCGACACCGTTTCGGTCGCGAGTTCGCGCCCAGCCGGGCGATAGAGGGCCACCTGGTTCAAGTCGACGTGGTCCGCGCCCGAGAGGACAAACACGCGACCCGGCGCAGGCGCGACCATTACGGCGGGCCCGCACCGAAGCATCACCGCCGCGTGGGCTCCGTAAATCGACCACACCGCTGGGGGGTCGCGGTAGTCGGTTGGCATCTGATCCCCCTCCTTCACCTGTATCCGGTGTTGAGTTGCGTCGCATTGGGCGATAGCAGACAAGGCTAGGGGTCGCGGCGGTCCACACCGCGCGTAGTCGACTACTCGATTTCTCATGGCAACCCAAGGCGTCGCGGAGTTCATCGGGTAGTGGTCGGCGGCGGTGAGGGTCTGCTAACGACCCTTGATCCGCACGGTGCGGTAGCGCCGGGTTGTGCGCACGAATTTCTAGATGCTCCAGTCGGTTTGGGTCTCGATCCAGTGGGTCGCAAGGCGGCAAAGTCCCTCAGTAGTAGCGCTTACCCAAATACCGGCGAAATGTACGCGAAGGCGCAGCTTTGAATAGCGCCCCCGGCGCGCACAGGGAGCACCTTGACGGTGTCCTGAAACCGCTCCGCCGCGTGCACCGCGCTGGTAGAACAGGTTCTAGTTTTCAGCTGCGAGCCGAAGGAGTCTCGGATGGGTCAGTGGTCACGGGAGGAACTCGAGGAGGCGTGGCGTCGATACCAGGAGGCGGTCGTCCAGGTCGGCAAGACGTGGGACTGGTCCAGTTACGCCGACCATTTCACCGAGGATGCGAAGTACGTCGAGCACGCCTTGGGCAACATGGAAGGGCGAGAAAACATCCGGCGGTGGATCGTCTCACAAATGAACATGTTCCCCGGCAGCGAAATGCCGTCCTACCCGGTGGAGTGGTACTCGATCGATGCCGACAATGGCTGGGTCATCTTCAAGAACATCAACACCATGAAGGACCCTGGAGACGGCAGCGTCCACGGGGCGCCGGTGATCACCGTGCTCGAGTACGCGGGCGACGACAAGTGGAGCTACGAGGAAGACGCCTACAACCCGATGAATTTCCTCGTGATGATTCAGGCCTACATCCAGCGCTGCCACGAACTGGGCACGATCTCAGATGACGCGCGCACGTTCGCCAAGAACATGAATTGGGAACTGACCTAACGGATTACGAAGTCATCGCGATTCGGCTCCCGGGTCCAGCTCCAGTAGTCCACCAGGCGCCATGGCGACAAGATGTGCACCTCGCCGAAGCTGTTCTTGTAGAACGAGTGCTTGATCGAGGGCTGTGACCACACCATCTTGCGCATCTCGGCCTGGCTGCGTTCGTGCCATTCGGTCGCCTTGTCCTCGCGTGGTTCGAGGCAGGCATGTCCGCCGTTGATCAACAGCTCCAAACACTCTGTGATGTAGCGTATTTGGCACTCCGAATGAAAGATCAGGCTGCCACCGTGGGCGAGGTTGGTGCCGGGCCCGTACATACAGAAGAAGTTCGGATAGCCCGGCACGGTGATGCCCAGATACGCCGACGGCCGTTGTCCCCAACGCTCGCTGAGGATTTCGCCGTCTCGGCCACGAATCGTCATCGGCCACAGCATCTTGTTGGCTTGAAATCCGGTGGCGTACACGATGATGTCGGCCGGATAGCGAGTTCCGTCTTCCGTGACCACCGCATCGGATTCGATGTGATCGATACCCGCCCTGACCAACTCGACGTTGGCCCGGGTCAGTGTTCGCAGCCAGCTGCCGTTGTCCTGCAGAGTGCGTTTGCCGGTCGCCGGGTAGCCGGGCACCACCTTGGCGAGCAGTTCCGGATCGTCGCCGACCTGGCTGGCGATCCACTCGGTGAACATGATCCGGGTGATCTCGTTGATCTCGCTGACGGCCTTCTGCTGGTCCGGGTAATCCGCGTCGACCCGGGCGGCCTCGAGGCCCTTGTCACAGCCCGGCCAGAACAGCAGGAACCGGTACCAGCGGCCGTAGAACGGCAGGTGCCGGAGCGCCCACTGCACGCCGGGGCCGACCTCGGCGTGATAATTCGGGTTCGGGAACATCCACTGTGCGGTGCGCTGGAAGACGGTGAGGCTTTCGACCTCGTCGGCAATGGCGGGTGCGATCTGGAATCCGCTGGCGCCCGCGCCGATCATCGCGACGCGCAATCCGCGGAGGTCGACGGAGTGGTCCCAGTCCGAGGAGTGGAACGCCGGCCCGGCGAAACCGCGCTGCCCTTCTATGTCAGGAAGGTGCGGCCGGTTCAGCTGCCCGACGGCGCTGATCACTGCTCGCGCCGTCAGCGTCGTCGTCACTCCGGTCCGATCCCGCGCCGTGACCGACCAGGTCGCGATGTCGTCATCCCAGGACGCCTCGGTCACCTCGGTCTCCCACAGCACATGCCTGCCGATGTCGTACTTGTCCATCACGGTTTGGAAGTACGCCTGCAATTCGGGCTGCTCGGCGAAGAAGTGCGTCCATTGATCGGTCGGCTCGAAGCTGTAGCAATAAAAGTGGTTTCCGACATCGACGCGGGCGCCAGGATAGGAGTTCTGCCACCAGGTCCCGCCGACGCCTTCGTTCTTCTCGACGATGGTGAACGGGATGCCCGCCTCCTTCAGTCGAATGCCCGCGAGCAGACCCGACTCCCCGCAACCGATGACGACCACTGGAAAGTTGTCCGCAGGGGTGCCCAGGACCGCTCGACTGTCCGTGCCATCGAGTTCCATCTCTTCGAGCAACATCGGCACGTACTCGGCTGGTACCGGCTCGCAGACCAGCCACTGCATCATTTCCTGCAGTAGTTCCTGGCCGATCGGTTCGGGCTCCTGGCACCCGCGGTCGCGATAGTCGGCAATCACTTCCAGCGCGATCTTGCGCACCGCGGCCTTGTCCGCCTCTGACATGTAGCCCTGCACTTCGTTCAGGAACAGACCAGCGGGTTTGAGCTCGCCGCGAATCAGGCCGGCGTCGCCCGACATGTGTACCAGCGACAGCATCAACGTCGGGATGCTGACGTCCAGCAACGCCTCAGCGATCTCCTCGTCGGACGTCGTAAACGGTTGCCCTGCATGTGGGTTGCGCACCGTTCGGTGCTATCACGCCGGATCGCCGATTGGAACATGTTTCAGAAATCCATGACGGCGGCCGGGCCGGAACCTACGCTCAGGAGCGTGGGTATCGCGGCTCGCGTGAACGGGACGGCTCCCCCGGATGTGCCTCTGGCGGACATCGACCTGGGCGCATGGAAATTCTGGGTCCAGGACGATGACCTGCGCGACGGGGCATTCGCGACGCTGCGCCGCGAGGCGCCGGTTTCGTTCCACCCCCCGCCGGAGACGCCTGGCGTGCAAGAAGGACCCGGCCACTGGGCGGTGACCAGGTACGACGACGTCTGGTACGCGAGCCGTCATCCGCACATCTTCAGTTCGAGCCCGAGCATCACCATCAACGACGCGAACCCGGATCTGTCCGAATATTTCGGGTCGATGATCGTCATGGACGATCCGAGGCACCTGCGGCTGCGCAACATCGTCAGCCGGGCGTTCACCCCGAAGGTCGTCGCCCGCACCGAGGCTTCGGTACGGGAACGCGCGCGCCGTCTAGTCGAGACGATGATCGAGGCCAACTCCGACGGCGCGGGCGAGGTCGTGGCGGAACTGGCCGGCCCACTGCCCCTGCAGGTGATCTGCGACATGATGGGCATCCCCGAGGACGACCACCAGCGGATGTTCCACTGGACGAACGTGATTCTCGGGTTCGGGGACAAGGACATCGCGACCGACTACGAGGAGTTCGTCAAGGTTTCGATGGACATAGGCGCATACGCGACCGCGCTCGCCGAGGACCGCCGAGTCAACCCGCGAGATGACCTGACGACGGCGCTGGTCCAGGCCGAGGTCAACCGCGAGCGGCTGACATCGGCCGAGGTCGCGTCGTTCTTCATCCTGCTGGTGGTGGCCGGGAACGAGACGACCCGCAACGCGATCAGCCACGGCGTGCTGGCGCTCACGCGCTTCCCCGACGAGCGCACGAAGTGGTGGGCCGACTACGAGGCCATGGCACCGACCGCGGTCGAGGAGATCGTGCGGTGGGCGTCCCCGGTGATCTACATGCGCCGCACGCTCACCGAAGACTGCGAGCTGAGCGGTGTGAAGATGGCGGCGGGCGACAAGGCCACGTTGTGGTATTGCTCGGCCAACCGCGATGAGGACAAGTTCGCCGACCCGTGGACCTTCGACGTCGGCCGCACACCGAATCCGCACGCCGGCTTCGGTGGTGGCGGTGCGCATTTCTGCCTGGGCGCCAACCTGGCGCGCCGGGAGATCAGCGTGGTGTTCGAGGAACTTCGCCGTCAGATGCCCGATATTCAGGCAACGGAAGAGCCCGCGCGGCTGCTGTCGCCGTTCATCCACGGCATCAAGCGGCTGCCGGTGTCCTGGACACCGCCCGACTGATCAGATTGATCAAACGAAAACCGCTTGCGCACAGGCCTGTTCAGCGTGGCTGGTGCTCTTGTAGCGACTGACGCTCGTCGGTCTCCGGCACGTCGGGCCGGTCCTTCTGGACGTTCTTCGTCCGTGGGTCGAGCGCATCAGCGCGCTCACGATGCGCGTCAAGTTCTTCGCGCGACGCCGTCGCGGCTTCATGGTGTGTGCGGGCGGTGCCCTGCAGCCTGGCGGCTTCTGCGGCCTTGACTTCCGCCTCGGCCTGCGCGGCCCGAGCCCTCGCCGCGGTTTCCGCTGCGATGGCGTCGCGCCGCTCCACGTGTTGGGTCTTCTGGTCGATCTCCTCGCGCATCTGCTCGGCCTGGGCGTGCCGTCGATTGTTGCGGGCACGGGCCAACAACGCGACGACCGCGATTACGACGATGACCGCCACCACGGCGATGACGATCCAGACAACGCTGTTGCTATCCACGTCGACTCCTCCAGTCGGTCGGGTCGGTCACGAGATGACGAACCCGCTAATTCGCCGGGTGCCCTTCTGCGGTGACACCTAAACCCAAACGCGATGGCCGGAAGAGATTGTCAGGTGTAGCCTGACAACAGTTTGTCAGGCTACACCTGACAGAGAGGCAGCCGAGCGATGCCGACGAAGAAGTCCGAAATGCGCTGCTCGTTTTGCGGCAAGCTGTACACCGACGTCACCAAGCTCATCGCGGGCCCCGGCGTCTACATCTGCGACGGTTGCGTCAACCTGTGCCTTGATGTTCTCGCCGAGGCGACGGAGGTGGCGCCGCCGACGCTGCCCGAATGGGCCTCGATATCGGATGACGAACTGCTGGAACGGATTCCGTTCATCGCGTCATCGGCGGCCAACATCGAAGCCGGCCTTCGCGACCGGGTTCATGAATTGCGCGACCGCGGTGTGTCGTGGGCGCGGATCGGCGCGGCTTTGGGCATCACGCGCCAATCGGCATGGGAGAGGTTCTCCTCGGCGACTACTTGACGATCAGCGTCCCGTGCATGGAGGGGTGATATTTGCAGTGGAACGCGTATTCGCCCGGTTCGGATGGCGCGGTGAGTGTGCCCTCTTCGTTGCCGTCGACGTCGACGGTGAACTTGCCTGCGGTGTCCGACGTGACCGAATGCTCGACCGAATCGTTGTTCTTGAT
>Ga0207648_10000087_pt1 | contig 87419 bp, 80 predicted proteins | sample KBSMisM32_FD_184310 | JGI IMG/M metagenome (GOLD analysis project Ga0207648, IMG submission 184310) | Miscanthus rhizosphere microbial communities from Kellogg Biological Station, Michigan, USA - KBS Miscanthus M3-2 (SPAdes) (version 2) | ecosystem: Host-associated > Plants > Roots >...
ATCACGAAATGCTCGAAGTCATCGGGGAAAATCTGCGGTCCTAATGATTGCCGGTGGCGCGACGATCTCGAAATAGACTGGCAATATACAAGGGGAATCACGGTGCGATATGATGAGGAGGGAACCAAGGGAGTACAACGCATGGCCACATCAATACCTCCGTCAGGCCCATCCAACGGCCAACCTCAATCCCCTGGAGCTGAAGCGACCTCATGGGACGTCGAGCTGCTTCGCGTCCTGGTCAGCCGCAACGGCTCACAGGTTGAGGCGCAATGGGCAATCCACCCGCAACTCAAACAGGATCTGCTGCCACATGAATGGCAGGAGGTCACCGATTTGATGACGAAAGTGTCCGCCATCGTCGGGAGTCGGTTTTCCCAGGTCTTGTCCCAAGCCGATCCGGAGCCTCCAAGCAACGCGTAATCACTCGTCAACGCCGTCTATCCATTCACGAGGGGAGCGTCGTATGGACACCTATTACCATCCGCATGATTTGAGCAAGTTTGCAGACATGGGCAAAGGCAACACAGCGCTCTGGGACAAGTTCCTGAGTTATTACAGCGCGGTCTTTGCCGAAGGAGCGTTGACCGAGCGAGAGAAGGCGTTGATCGCACTGGCGGTCGCCCACACGGTGCAGTGCCCCTATTGCATCGATGCCTACACACAGGCGTCGCTGGAAAAGGGGTCGAATGTGGAGGAAATGACCGAAGCCGTGCACGTGGCTTGTGCCATCCGAGGCGGCGCCTCACTGGTGCACGGTGTGCAGATGCGGAACGTGGCCGAGAAGCTGTCCATGTAGAATCAAAGGAGTGGCGAACCAGCCAACGGCATTTTTCAGCGTCCCGCTATAGGTAGGGATGCTCGGGGATCGCAAGCGTAAAATACTTACCACGCTCTTCGTACAGCACCCGCCTAGTGGTCAGATCGACCAATGCCGATTCAAGCGGCTCTCGATCGGTCTTGGACTCATCGAGTGTTGCGCGGATCTGATCGAGACTCCTCGGTGACTCGTTGCACATCTCAATAAGGACGGCGGACAATCCATCGTACCGGCGTCGCGTGGGCGCCTTGGGATTTCGCCCGTCGTATACCGTCACATATCCCAGCGCCTTCGAATAATACAGAAATGGACGGTCATTCGAGGCGTGGAGCCGCTGCCAGTTCTCAATGGCAGACACCAGCTCTTGATAGACATGCGGATCGATCGGCCAGCTCTCCAATTCGTACTCGAAATCGTATGCGATTTTGCTCAAGTCGACCTGCCGGGCATCATACACGTATTGATAGGCCAATCCCGGGCCCGTCATCCGCACGCCGTAATCGTGTGGCCGAGCATAGTACGGGCTGAAGCGTTCCAACCAGAATTTCCCCGTGGCTTCCGGCGGCTGCAAATGGACTAAAGACGGAATCAAGTCGATTTGACGCAGATAATCGCCGTTGGTCTCGCCGGGAAAGCCCAACAGAATATTCCAGGAGACGGTTATCCGGTAATAGTAACTCCACTTCAGGCACACAAGGTTCTGTATCGGCGTGACGCCTTTGTCCATCGCTTTGAGCTGAGTGGCGCTCAAGCTTTCGAGACCGGGCTGCATGCACTTCACCCCGCCGAGCGCCAAGGTTTTGATCTGGGATTTCTGAAGATTGCTCTTGGTCTCGATGAAGACGTCGAGATCGCAGTGGTCCGCCGCAAACCTTCCGAAGAGCTCATCGATGTATTTCATGTCGATGATGTTATCGACGAGGCGGAAGCGGGCCGTATCGTACCGGTGAGAAAGATAGGTCATTTCGCGGGCGACGTGCTCGGGCGATTTGGCGCGAAATTTCATGCTTTGGGCATTCAGGCCGCAGAATGTGCAATGATGCTTTTCGCCCCACCAACAGCCGCGGGAGCCTTCGTACAAGAGAATCCGATCCAGCCCCTTGGCCGTCTCGCCCAATTCAGCCAGCAAATGGTAATAGTCATCGTAGTCAGGCGGACCGGTCCGAGCAAAGTCGGTGAAAAGCGCGGCGTTCGGCGTCAGCCGGACCTGACCCTCCTGGCGAAACGCCACTCCCGGTGGACACTCAGTGGAACGTCCTGCGATCACCTGATGAGCGAGCGCCGGAAACGCGACCTCGCCTTCCCCCACGACCACGTGATCGATGAAGGGAAACGCTCGAAAGTACTCCAATCCCATCTCTCCATCGTAGTTGGCTCCTCCGAACACGATGGTCACTTCTGGGTAGAGATCCTTGATCAGCTTGGCCATCGTGAGGCTGGCCACGTTCTGATCGAACGTGGAGGTGAAGCCGACGAGCTTATAGCGGCCCCAATCGATTGCGGTCAGTGCCCAGGTCAGAAACTGCGGCGCAATTTTCGTGGCCATTTCCTCGAAATAGCCGATCGGCTGTCCGCTCTGTTGGGCGATTTGCTCGAAGACAGGCTTGAAGACTCGGGGGTATTCCGCTCGCTTGGGGTTGTCACGGAATAGCAGATAGGAGAACAGCCATTCACCAAAGAGCGCGCGCTTCTCACAAATAAGCTCGTACAGCGGCACGCCGATCTTGTACGCGAACCGCACGTTCAAGTGATGGCAATCGACCGCGATTCCCTGGGATTTGAGCAACGTCGAAAGGGTGCCGAGCTGGATGGAAGGATACTTCGAGAAGCTGAATGGCATGTTGACGAGCGCCACCTGCGCGTCGCCCATCGCATGCCCTGTCGAGTTCGCGTCGGGAGTCACGCTGTGATCACCCACCCGCCATTGCTCGGAACGGTTCAAATTCCCTGTCGGCCTTTGCCGCCAGGTAAAAATCGCTTTCGGTCAGTCCATTAATCTTATGCGTCCAGATCTCGATCTTGCACTTCCCCCACGACAAGTGGAGATCAGGATGATGGCCCTCAGCCTCGGCCACGGCACCCACCTTATTCACGAAGGCCAAGGCTTGCGCGAAGTCTTTGAAGGTATACAGTCGTTCGAGGTGGCCTTCATGGCTCAAGGACCACCCGCGGCCGAGCTCCTTCAATAACGCCTGTGCTCGATCATTGGGAAGAGGTGGTACGCCGCCGCGGCAGGGAATACATTTGTTGTCAGCAAGACCCATAACGGCCTCCCGGTTTAGCAACGACTCGTTATTGTACGGGGGGTTTTACGATAGAAACAAGGCGGGAAACGCTACTCGGACTCGTCCGGCGCGCCTCCCGATTTGGCAAGATCGTCCATTTTGACCTTGTCTGGATTGAATTTGGCAGCGGCCTGCATCATACGGTCCAGAGCGTCGTCAAAGGAAAGAGGAGGGGCGTCTTTTGGCCGGAAGCGAATCGGATTGACGCGTGCGACGACGAAGCTTTTCAGGTAGGGACTGGTCAGCCCTTTTGCCTTGAGGATCTCGACCTGTTTGACGATCGCATCGTCCAGCCCCAAGACCTTCCGAGCCCGTTCATGCCGCGACTCGATGGCCGTCCGCAACGGCTTCTTCAGAAATTCCTCCACCCGTTTGAGCACGGGATGGTAGGCCCCCCCGCTGAATCGCGGCCGTTCTTCATAGCAGAGTCCCAACGTGATCAATGCCGGCTCCTCGAATTCCAACGCATAGCCTTCTTCGGTCGCATGGTCCAACTGCATGAGCTCCTTGTACATGCGGATCACTTCGAGGGCCTTTTCACGGAGGTTATGGGCCTTCTCAGTATTAAGCGCCAGAATCTGATAGGCGGCAGCCGGTTCAGGAACCACCAGCGACACAATGGTGTTTGCTCCTAGGGTGCGCATGGCCGAGAGACGATGGTGGCCGTTCGGCGTCCAATATCTAGCCGCCTGGTCCTTCGGCACGCGGACCGAGATAATGGGATCGAGGAACCGGCCAAGTTTCCCGATGACCGCTTCAAGTTTTCTGACGTGCGTATCGGACAGGTTACGCTGATACGGCGTCGGCTCTACCAGAGCGATCGGCAGTGCCGCAAGCACGAGCCAGTGACCTCCATACGGTTCCCGGTACACTGCGAGGGCCCTGCCGCCATCCTCTTCGATCGCCCGGTGTAGCTCCGCCACCTCACCTGGAGGAGCCGCCGCTTGCAGTTCCGTGGCGTTCAGACCCGTGGACTGCCCGGCCGGCTTCCGTCTGCGCCTGGCCCCGGCAGCGGGAGCCTTTTTCTTCGGCTTCTCAGCCATCCGCGGATATGGTAGGAGAGTCGCCCGGCAAAAGAAAGGACCAACGTGCTTCGCCCTAGCGGACGCATCGACACCATCAGCTGGTTTACCGCGAGCTGCCTTCTCATCAGCAATATCATCGGGGGCGGCATCTTCACGACCACGGGGCTGCTGGCGAGAGATCTCGGCGATCCAATATTGATTCTCTTGCTTTGGAGCGTGGGCGGCCTCTTTGCGATCGGCGGTGCAATGGTCTATGGCGAGCTTGGCTCGCGGCTTCCACATGCCGGCGGCGATTACGTGTATCTGCGCGAAGCCTATGGACCGTTAGTGGCCTTTCTGAGCGGCTGGACGTCGTTTACGATCGGCTTCGGCGCAGCCGTCGCCGCATCCGCAATTAGTTTCTCAGCGTATGCCTTTAGGATTTTCCCCCTCACGGACGAGACTGGTTGGCGTGCCAAAGGGCTGTCGCTGGCGCTGTTGTGGCTCGTGACGCTAATCCACTGCAGAGGCCTGGCCGGCGGCGGCCGGTTGCAGCGCATGATCACGAGCACGAAGGTGCTGGCCATCGGTGTCCTGATTCTAGGCGGCTTATCGGCAAGCGCTGCGCATTGGGACTGGCTGTCGGATCGGCATGTAGTCGAATCCCCGGAGGCGGGATCCCTCGCTGTTGCGCTCGTCATCGTCATCTATTGTTATCTCGGGTGGAACGTGGCCGGGTTTATCGCCACTGAAATCGCCAACCCTCGCCGCACACTGCCGAGGGTGATGATCGGCGGTACAGCATTCGTTGCGGCTGTGTATGTGCTGTTGAACCTCGTGTATCTGTCCGCCTTGTCGGTCGCCGAGCTGGCTCAGGAACCTATCGTGCCGGTCGCCGAGAAATCTGCGGCGGCCTTGTGGGGAGCGGATAGCGGACGGCTGGTCGCGGCAATACTCTGCCTTTCCATTGCCGGAGCGGTCAGCGCCATGACCTGGGCAGGCCCGCGGGTGTACTGGGCCATGGCCCAAGACGGCGTGATCACCCCATGGCTGGCCTACCGCCATCCCGAAACCGGCGTCCCGGCACGTGCGATTCTCTTTCAGACGCTTTGGGCTTCAGCACTGATCGTGAGCGGCACCTTCGAACAATTAATTATCTACAGTGGAATGGTCCTGGCATTCTTTATGGGATTGACCCTGTCGGCCATTTTCCCTCTTCGTTCGAGAACTCAGGATCCGGGCCCCGCCTATAGCAGTCCGTGGTATCCGGTGTTGCCGGCTCTGCTTGTCTCGGGGGCCACGTTAGTTGTGGGCTCGAGCCTCTTGCAGCGACCGGTCGAAGCCTTCTATGGAGCGGCAACAGTGGCAGGAGGGTTGCCCTTTTATTTTTATTGGCGGCGAAAGAACGCCCGAACTGGTCAGCAAGACATGTAATGCTGAAAGCCCGGTGTGTGTGCATGACATAGAGTTGCCGAGCGGAGACTCAGACCGACCTTAACAAAACCTCACAGTTCGTCAAAACAGCTTCCAACAAGGCCGCAGCGAGCGAAGAGGTGAAGGCGTACTGTTTCGCGTACGTTGAACCTCTAAGCACAGCGAGAACGAAGTTGGAGGTTGTTTTCACGAACTCAATAATGACACGGGCGACCTTGCACTGTGGTGGGAGGTCGCCCGTGGTCGGCGCTTAGGACGCCGGAACTGCTATTAAACTGTTGCGGCCCGAAGACCCGCCCGAGGCCAGGTCCTGCGAGTTTTCAGTCGTGGGAGACGTCGTCAATCCCAGGCGCTTATGTTCCTCGCGCAGCGACGAATGCTCCGACGAAACAGGCTGATACCCAGTTGGTCTGTGGTGCCTTCACGGCACAGCCAGCGGAGATCCGGCTAGCACGACCGACGAGAAACCCGCCCTCGCATCGGCGGGCCTAACGAGCCAGGTGGAGTCGCGTCGTCCATATCCACCCTCCTCTCTTGGTGAAGTCAACGGGAGACCTGGATGACAGCCGCGCGGTCTGTCCGATCTCTCGCACTTCAATGGAACTTCTTCAGGGCCGCAGTTCCCCTCCTACGCTCATTAGATCATGGTGTCAATGGGGTCGTCGGGATTTTTCTGCCTATCGCCATACAGCATATCTCGTACCAAGATATTTGCCGAAATTGAGGATTTACACGATCCGGAGTTTGGAAAAATCGACGCCGGGGGGATGGGGTGGCAGCTTCAGTTTCATCTCGTCGAGCGCATGGAGGACGCGATCCGCAACCACCAGATTGCGGAACCATTTCCGGTTCGCCGGCACGATGTACCACGGAGCGCAATCGGTACTGGTGACCGATATCACATCTTCAAACGCTCTCATGTATTTTCCCCAGAGCTTCCGTTCTTCGAGGTCACCGGAATTCCACTTCCAGCGCTTCTCTGGGTCTTGAATTCGCTCCTCCAGCCGTTTCTTCTGTTCTTTCTTGGAGATGTGCAGGAAGAATTTCACTACGGCCGTGCCGTTTTCTACCAACATCTCCTCGAATTCTCGAATCTGGTCGAATCGGCGTCTTATCACTCGGTCGGGTACCCAGCCATGCACACGCGTAATCAGCACATCTTCGTAATGAGATCGATTAAAAATGCCGATAAATCCTTTCGGCGGAACCTCTCGGTGCACACGCCACAGAAAGTCACGAGCGAGTTCGTCGTTTGACGGGGCTTTGAACGAAACGACTTTGCAGCCTTGCGGGTTCACCCCAGACATCACATGCTTGATCGTGCCGTCCTTTCCGCTCGAATCCATGCCTTGCAGCACGATCAACAACGACCGGCTACCATTCGCATATAATCGTTCCTGCAATTGGCCAAGTCTGGCGACCCGCCGTTCAACCTCTTTTTTTGCAGCCGTTTTCCCATCGTCGCTGTTCTTGTAGTCGCCGGCATCATCGGGATCATAATCCTTCAATCGCACCCGGCTGCCAGGTTTCACCCTATAACGGTTCATCGCACTCAATCCTTGGGTTATGGCTGTTTGGGGACGTCTTCCGCGCAGCGGAAACCTACGTTTGGATCGTGTTCGGTGGGATCGCCCTTAGTCCGGAAGGACGAGCGTAGACGGTAGGCCCCGTTGATGTAAGACCCGCCTCGCTGCACTTTGGCCGTGCCTTCGAGTGGTCCTTTCGGGTTGATGGCCGGGTTTTTCGAATAAAACTCTTCGTCGTACCAATCTGTTGTCCATTCATACAGATTTCCCGCTAGGTCATGGACTCCGTACGGGCTCTTGCCCTTGTCACGATTTCCGATCGCCGAGACGGTGTCGGACCCTTCCTTCAAACCAAACACGGCGTGCGCTGGGGTCGGAATATCATTGCCCCAGGGGTACACGCGGCCGTCGGGCCCGCGCGCGGCCTTTTCCCACTCTGCCTCCGTCGGCAACCGTTTTCCCGCCCAGAGGCAATAGCCGATTGCCTCCATCCAGTTGACCCAGCGCACGGGCTGGTCTGGACGAATCACCGGAGTTTCCTTATCGGCGAACCCCCATGGTGGCTCGCTTTGGATGGCTTCGACGAATTTCGCAAAACGCCCATTCGTCACCTCGAACTTATCGATATAGAAACTGTCGAGAAAAACTTTGTGAATGGGCTGCTCATCGTCGTCCCCTTTGTCGCTGCCCATCGTGAATTCACCGACCGGGATCAGCACCATAGGTGCCCCGTCCTTCCCGACGATCTCTCCTGGAGGCTGTGGCATTGTGGCTGCCTTGGGCGGCGTGTTGCCGTTAGGCGGGTGCGTCGCCTTTGTCGGCGGTTTCGCCGGTCCAGGTGTCACGGATGGCGGCTGCTCCTTGCTGCCCTCCTGTAAAGGGGCCGGGGACTTGACGGGCGGTTTCACTTCACCGTCTTGCGCATGCTGCTTGGGGACGGCAGGAGGTTGTGCGGGAACCGGCAATTGAGGCGTCTGCATCTGACCGGAATCAGATTTGGGTGCGACCGGTTCAACCGCGAGCGCCAAACCGGAGAGACCGAAGCCGGCCAGCATCACGCCTGCAACCGTGTTCTTCCATAACATCGCCATAGGCTGAACGCACCTGCAAATGGAGTTCCTGATGTGGGGCTCATTAGGGTACTCAAAGATATGCCAATAAATCCAGAGCAGTACTGACTTTTTGGTGAAATCAGCGGGCTGGTTCCCGTAGGTAACGGCCTACGGCCAACGAAGTCATTGAGGGAAAAGGCGGTTTTGATTAACCGGCTATTTTGTACCCATAGAGCCACCGGGAGGTGGTCCTCCCGCGGTTTCTTACGCTGTGGACGATGCCGGCGGGAATGAACAAGTCTTCGCCGACTGGTGGGCGAAGCACTTTACCGTCGATTGCGAATTCGACGTCCCCGTCCATCGTCATCACAACCTCATCGGCCGTATGCGTATAATCTTCCCAGGTTTGGCCGGGAGGATCAGTCCATATGTCGCAACTGAAGCCTCGGGACCGCCAGTTGGAGCGAACGGAATTGACGTCTACCATACAACTACTGGGTCCATTATTCGCCACGAGCTGTGACGCACTCCCTTCCCCACCCATGAAATGAGCTCACCTGATACTCGACACTCCGCACTATTGCGATGCCGCCAAGGCGCATCGCCTCATTGCCGGTCAGGTCAAGCTTGCGACCAAGTCCGAACAGGTCGAAGAGACACTCTTGACCCTGCTTCTCACCGTTCACTGGAGGGTTCGCATACACCAACCACGAATGGGACTGGCACCCCGCGAGCACGGGCAGCAGCATAGCGATCAGCACCAGCGATTTCTTCATGGCTCCCTTCTTCCAGAACACACGAGGCATGGTCCTCGTGGGCGGCAGGACAACACTCTGGCGGAGGCGATGGATCTTACCATCGTTGGCACCTGACTCCGTTTTGAAATGAAGCCGGCGCTTTCGCAGCCTGATTCACGACCTATAGTGAATGCTGGTGCTGATGTTCACCGTGCTCGCCAGTGTGCTGATGGTCATGGCGCTCGGTGTCGGTGCCATGCTCGTGAGCATGGGCATGCTCGTGCTCATGTTCATGTTTGTGAGCCTGAGCCGATCCATGCATGTGTTCATGGCTGTGAACATGTGTATGAGAATGGGAACCCTTCATGGGCGGTACTCCTTATCAAACGGTTCCTCGAAATAGTACCACCCTTTCTTGCGTCATGGAATACGTGGCCATCCACCCGTAGCATTAATTGACTCGTGGCGAGGGAAACGACCATCGGTGACAGCAAGACTATGCTTTGAATTACGCGAGGTTGTTCTGGCGAACTAACTATTTCGAGTCGCGGCTTAGGAATTATCTCAATATCCCAAAGGATGGACAGTCGTCGAGCCGAAAAGTGATTGGAATGGGTATTCGCATTCGAGTAGGCTCGAGAGGACATGGCCCTCCACTGTGCAAACGCCTCTGCATGAAGCCATCACGACGCGTGCGGCAAAGCTTCATGAACGTCTCACACGCGGCAGTCCCTCTCCGACGAGCAGGGTCTTACGCTTCGGCCCGCTGTCTTGGGTGGGTGCTTGTCAGTGCGCTCCTGTTTGCCTGTTCGGTCCCCAAAGAGCGAGAGCCTCTTCCATCTCCATCGCCAGGACCGATTGGATGGGAAGTGCCTCCTCTGTTTTCTGCAGCGGGGCTTCTCACACCGGAATGGCTCAAAGGGCCACACCACTCAGTCCAAGACGAGGTGGTGAATGATGGCGCTCAGCACCATTTTGTGGTGAACTCTGAATTCGGGACATTTCCTGCCGTTGGTATGCCTATGCTTCGAACTCGAGTCATAGAAACCGAGGCCATTGCGGCACTGAAGGATGCGCGCCAATCGGAGGTGTTTGTCGATGCGCTCCAGTTCCAACTTTTACACCCTCTGCATGGGCTGAAGATACTCCTCACGGACCCTGGCCGTCTCGGGACGAGTGTCGGGGGTGGCCTCTTGGAGTTTCTCGCCATGCCCGGACAATTTAGCAAGTTTGAGGGGAGCGACCGGGAAGATTCCATGACGAAATCGGCAATCGGCTTTTCTTATCTGAAGCGAAAAATCGCATTTCAGTTCGGGGTAGATCCCTATTCATCCAATCCCACCTTGCAGGATGAACTGAATGAATTGACCTGGATCGCCTTCACGGCTGATCTAGCCCCTCAGATCGGATACGTTTTTATGCCAGGCGGCGCCATTCTGTGGATGACCTTTAGTGCGACTCGCTGGACGTCGTACCTCGATGAACAAGTCCGCGACCATTCAGCGAACGATCTACGGGCCATGGACCGAGACAAATTGTTGAAGATGGGAATCACTGAAGAGGAGATTCACCGCTTCTTCCTCAACGGTTTCTATTCACCGAGGCACTCGACGATCATTACCACCGCGCTTGAAGAACTCACCGGCGTTGATGACCGTGAGGCCTTTCTGGCCGTAGCCGAGGAGGCAAATTCTGAGGAACTGGTCGTATTCTACCAGCACGTGGCGCAAATGATGCGCGGCTATCACTTGCACATAGACGCCGTTGATCGGCTGTTGGTACTGCCGCGTGTTCCGGCTCTCTACACCAAAAATAAGACGCTCGTCGTGATGCTGCCCGTCGATTATTTGTTCTGGACCTCGCGCGTCGCGATGGTCGCTCAGGCCCTGTCGACGTCCGTGCCCAATCGACCTCGTATCGCCCAGCGAGAACTTTGGATCGCCGGTGCTGTCTCGCCGCGCGCCAGGCAGGAACTTGAATCACTTGGATGGACAGTGTACGAGCAAGTCTTAGCAAAGCTTAATCCAGAGTCGTGACGCCGTCCCTCACCTATTTCCTCTCGTAACACCTAATAGAACACCCCATGAGGGCAGTAATCACTACCGACTGGGGCAAGCTGAAGCGACGTTGATCCGGCGAGATTCGGAGCGGAGAAACCGAAAGACGATTCGCGTTCCAGTCTTCCCAAACGACAGTTATGCTAGTACGAATGGTCAGTAAAAATGAGAAAGGAAGCAGCCCGTGGGCAGGGCTGCTTCCTTCTTAATCTGGGCACAGACAATGTACATGGCAACTTCCAACCCAACAGGGCGACGCGAGGCGTCAATGCCAACAATGTCGTACCCAGAAGCAGACGAGCAGGCGCAGTGTAGGAGACCGCGAAAAAGCGGTGACCACAGAAGTTCCCTAGTTTAGAAAAAGATCAGCTCTAAGGCCGAATGGCCCTGTGTTGAGATGGATATGGGGGGAAGTAAATGGGGAAAATAATGACGCGTATTTTATTTTAAGTCCTGACCGGCGACTATGCCGGGTGATATCGGCTAGTCACCGGCAAGAATAATTTTGGTGGAGGCGAGGGGAGTTGAACCCCTGTCCGAAGATCGTCAACACACCGCATCTACATGTGTAGCCGACAATTTACATTCGCAGCCACCCACGCCCGTCGGCAGGCTTAGAACGGCCGCTAGCCCAGAATGTTCTCGTCCTCAGCCGCTGAGCACCGGCCTTGGACCAGCCCGCTGCATCGCGCCCTTCCACCCCCGCGGGCCTCAGATGGAAGAACGTCACAGCTGATTAAGCTGCGAGTGCCAGTTCTTGATTGGCAGTTGCATTTTCCCGGAGTTAACGAGTCCCCGAGAGCTCGACATGCCACGGTGGTATCAGTATCCCCGTCGAAACCGGTCGCCCCCTTGATTCAGGTTGTTGAAAACCAGCTATTCTCCTAGATGGTCATGATACCGCAGCGGTCAAGGGGATGCCAGCGTGAAGGGATCATCCGAGAAGAGGCCAGGCCTGGGAGCGATGCGCGGGCGCACCTCCGCAAGCCCGGCAGGTGGATGAGAGCACGCCGCGTTTCACTATTCTTTTAGGCACTCTTGAAGCGCGTGATCCGGGCGAACAGAATTGCTGCAAAGGGCAAGGCCAATCCCAGGAGCAGCTGCGCGATCAGCAGATCACCGAGCTGACTATAGTCGGCTGGGATTTCGGTGGCGCCCGATGTGGGGTCCCTGACCTCGCGGGTGACGACATACACATCGTTGAGATATTTCGTGCCAAGCTGGCTCAAGGAAAGCGCAAGGTTCGTAAACGAGGCCATCACCGCAAAGAACGTGGCTTTGAGGCGTGCAGGCGCCGAGTTGGCGATCCATACGAGCATCGGAATCATCGAGATCTGGCCGAGCGGAGATTCCAAGGCGGTATCGATCAAGGCGATAAAGCGGGCGTCGACCACTCCGCCGGTCAGGCGCGCCGTCCATTCGTGAAGCCCGTAGTACATGCTGACGACCGGCAGGGAGAGGATGGTTCCGACCAGCGTGAGGAATCCCACGACATACGCGATGGACCGTTCGGCCATGAAACGCCGGAACACAAACATGCCGGCCAGGGTCAGCGTGCTGCCAATCAACGACAGGACGGACAAGAACTGCTGGTCGAACTTCAGTTCGTCGATCATCCACCAGGTGGTACCGGGACCCGTTCCGGGAATTGCCCGGAAGATAAACACGACCACCGCCGTACCTACCAAGGTAAACCGCTTATCGGGTTCCAGCTCCTGCACGAGCCTTGTCATGAGGAACAGCACGATCGCCATGGAGCCGGCAAAAACAACCTCTTCGCTGTAGGGAACACCGCCGAGTCCCACGATCAGGGTAAAGAGCCCAAAGGCCAGACTCCCACCCAGAATCCACCAATTCGGACGCGTCGGCTCGGCTGAGTCGTCTCGCACCTGCACCAATCGCTTGGCGTCTTCCGCCGTAAAACCTTCGCGTTTCAGCCGGGACAGATGCCGTCGCTTGATCCACCAGGCGAGTCCGACCCCGAGCACCGACACGAGGGGAACAACCAACGCCATCAGATAGATGTCCTCATATAGGCGGACGACTTCCGTCTGCGGACGGCCTTCGACGCCGGTGAAGACAAACACATTGACCAGCGCCACGAGAATGCCCCCGGCGATGATGGCAACCCGTCCGAGCGTCTGCATCGTCGCGTGCATGAGCTTGCGCGTGGCGTCGTTGAACGGCTGGCCGCGGTCGTCCACACGGGGGACTGCCTCAACGGTCATGGCGTCGGCAACGGCGTCTTGGATGACATAGCCGACGGGCGCAAGAATGACGCTCAGTACGAACCAGACTTCTGCCGGCAGGATCGCCGTCATGGCTTCACGATGGCCAATCAAGGCCGCCATGATGCCCAAGCTGATGGCGAGCAGGAGGGCGCCGATCCCGATCAGCCAGCTCTTCCAACGCCACAGAAGATCGACCGTGTGACCGATGGGCATCTTGAGCGCCCAGGGGATTCCGGCCCAAAAGCCGAGAGCAGCCAGAAACGATGCGGAAAGACCCAGATAGTCCTTGACGAAGAAGGTGCCGACGATGCTCGTGAGACCGGAAATCCCGTAGGCCGCATAGACCATAAGCGGCGGCAAATACGATAGCCGCATCTCCCGTCCGATGGAGAGGATGTTTCGATCGACCCACCGCAGAATGGGATGCGATGTGTCGCCGGCAGGGATCACGTCGCGAACAGATTCACGACCGACTTGGAAATCAGCCATTGCCTCTCTTTATCACGATCCATTACTCGCCTGCATGGAATTCACGCGGCGCCTGACCAAGTCTTGTAACGCCTCAGTCATCTCGGGAGGGGAGAGACGAATACGGTCTCCATGCCCGGCAAGCACCCACTCAAAGCGGTAGTTCAGCAGCTTCTCAATGGACTGCATCATCGGCCGCGATCTCCAGACCAGCCGCTGGGGGGCTTCGAGTGATCGGGTCTCGGGATCCCACCACAGGTGGTCGCCGGTGAAGAGAAACCGACGACCGTAGAGCAGCGCAATGCTGCCCGCGGTGTGGCCCGGCACAGGGATCAGCTCGAATGCTGGCGCGAGGGCGACGGCCTCCAGTCCATCGACGATCCATTCCGCATCCGGCATCGCGTCCGCATCCGCACGGTGGATGATGCGCGTGGCGCCAAACCGGTCGGCGTATCGGGCAGCATCGGCAACATCGTCTTCATGCGTCAAGAAGATGTACCGGAGCCCTCCCATGCGCTCGAAAACATCGGTGAGGTGTTTGATATAACGCGGCGAGTCGACAAGCCAGTTTCCGTCAGGATGCTGGATGAAATAACTGTTCGCGCCGAACGATTTCTCAGAATTAAAGCCACAGTAAAACACATCCGCATCAAGGAGCAGAGGGAAACTGGACATCGCCTGTTTCAAGCGCGTGTGGTCACTGCGCTCGGTGCCGATCGAACCCACGGGGCAGGCAAGCAGCGCCTGGTAGGCCTGATGCAGACGCTCGTCACCCTCCGGCTGGACAGTCACCGCGGAAAACTCGCCGACCTCCTCAAAACTGCGGGGCGCCAGCTGCCGGCAGGTGTCGCAGTTGATGCAGGTCGTGTCGACAAAGAAGTTGCCCGGCACATTGCTGTCGAGACGTTTTTTGGAGTCCGCCATAGGTTATCCGTTCATCTGCGGAGCCGCTCCGTTCCGTTTGGCCCCATCCGCCGCCCTCCACAGGTACCAGGATGCCACCGTCCTATAGGGCTTCCAGTCGAGAGATGTGTAATTGCGGCGGAGGAGCGCCCCACCCGTTCACCGCACGAGAGGCGACGGTCGGCCCCAGCTGGAGGAAAAGACAAAATCATTGATCGGCTGACGCTCACGAGGCTTCAGTTCGCGTTCTCGCAAATAATCCGGAAGCATCGCTGGATCGCCCGGATATCCCACGGCAATCATCGCCACCGGCTCGAAGCCCGGCGGAATCTGACATTCCCTGCGGGCCTTTTCCACATCGTACCCGGCCATTTGATGTGCCTGCAATCCCAGGCCGGTCGCTTGGAGAACAAGGTTCTCGACGGCCATGCCGGTGTCATGCAAGGCATGCCGGTTTGGCGTTCCATCGTCCTCAAACAACAGGCGTGCAACAGAGAGGATCAGCACCGGCGCACGGAACGCCCACTTCAAATTTCCTTCTGAGAGGCATCCGAGCAGCCTGTCGTAGTCGGCTCGGTGGTCCTTGGTGGCCGCGAGAAATCGCCACGGCTGTTCATTGTTCGAAGAGGGCGCCCAACGCGCCGCTTCGAACAGACTCCTGAATTTCTCCGGTTCCAGCGGCCGTTCCTCGAAGGCCCGCGGGCTCCAGCGGCGTGCCAGAAGGTCTACGATGTGGTGCTGCGCCGGTGCCGGCTTGTCCATGCGCTCAACTGTCTTTCTTTTCCGGCTTCTCCGGATTCTCCGCTATCTCCGGAGACCATCCGCCGCCGAGCGCCTTGTACAGTTGGACGACCGACACCAGATGCAACCGTCGCGAGCCGGTCATGGCCAATTCGGCCTCGAAGAGACTGCGCCGCGCCACGAGCACATCGAGATAGTTCGCCAGGCCGCCTTTGTAGCGGAGTTCGGCCAGGCGCAGCGCGGATTGCAGTGCATTGACTTGCTGTTGCTGCGCCTCGTTCTGCTGGCGGGCGGTTCTGGCGGCCACCAAGGCGTCTTCGACTTCGCGAAACGCCGTCAGCACCGTTTGTTGGTAGTCCGCCAGCGTTTGCTTGGCCTGAGCCTCGACGGCGTCTTGCTGGAATCCCAGCGCTTGTGCGTTGAACAGGGGAAGCGTGAAGCCGGCGCCGGCCGCTCCGAAGGACGACACGTCTGAAAAGATCGATCCCGTATGGGGATCAGCTGCACCGAGCAGCCCCGTGAGCGAAATCTTAGGAAAGCGGTCGGCCTTGGCCGCGCCGATCCGGGCGGTCGCGGCGTTCAACGTCCGATCCGCCTGCAAGATATCCGGACGCCGCTGCAGCAGCTCGGAAGGGAGGCCCGGCGGAATTGTGGGAGGCAGGGTCTGCTCCACGAGCGACTTCCCGCGGGGAATCTCGAAGGGTTTTCGACCGAGGAGGACGCTCAGCTGGTTTTCCGCCTGAATCATTTGCCGCTCCAATTCGGCGGTCCGTGCCGCGGCATTCGCCCGCTCGGCCTCAAACTGATCGGCATCCAGTTTCGACGTCATCCCTTGGCGCAAGCGCGCCTGGGCAATGCGGACCGATTCCTCCCACGATTGCAGCGTGCGCTTGGCGATCGTCAGCTGGGTGTCGAACTGGAGAATGTTGAAATAGGCTTCCGCCACCGCACTGACCAGTTCCAACACGACCGCCCGTCGGCTTTCTTCCTTCGCGAACAGATCCGCGCGGGCCGCCTCATTGGCACGCCTGATGCGCCCCCACACGTCCACTTCCCAGGACAGATTGCCCTGAAGGTAGTAGTTGAAGGGGTTGGGAAACCCGGGAACAAGGAACACCGTCTTGCGGCCGAACGAAGGTGCGTTGCCGGATGCCGTCATGTTGGGAAGAAAGTCGGATTTGGCGACCCAGGCCCTGGCTTGAAACTCCTCGACAGTGGCCGCGGCCTTTTGCAGATCTTTATTTTCAGCCAGCGCGGTGCGGACCAAGTGCTGAAGCTGCTGATCTTTCAACAGCTCCCACCAGGGCAGATTGGCCATGGAGGGCGCATCAAGACCCGCTTCGGCCATGCGAAACCGGTCGTCCGTATCGCCGGGGGGGCGCTCATAGTCGGGGCCCATGGCGCAGGACATCAGCAGAGCGGATAGGACAACGATGGCGTAGGCGCGCATGTCAGCTTTCTCCTTTCGGAAGCCGCAAGGGTTCGTGCACTCCGTGCGACGGCACCGGGATCCGGCCCGTGAGCTTCCTGATCAACACATAGAACAGCGGCACGAAAAAGATCGCCAAGAACGTGGCCGCGAGCATGCCACCCAACACACCGGTGCCGATGGATTGCCGGCTCGCGGCGCCTGCACCGGTCGCAATCACCAGCGGGAACATGCCGAAGATGAAGGCCATCGACGTCATGATGATCGGACGAAAACGCAGTCTGGCCGCTTCAATGGCCGCGTCGATCAGCGGCATCCCCGCTTCATACCGAGTGTTGGCGAATTCGACGATAAGAATGGCGTTTTTCGCCGACAGCCCGATGAGTGTGACCATGCCAATTTGAAAATAGATGTCGTTTGAGAAGCCGCGCAACCATACGGCGGACAGGGCGCCAAAGATCGCGAACGGGACGGCGAGAATCACTGCGAACGGCACCGCCCAGCTTTCGAATTGCGCCGCGAGAACGAGGAAGACCATCAACAACCCGATGAGAAAGACCACATTTGATTGGCTTCCCACCCGACGCTCTTGAAAGGAAATATTGCTCCAGTCGATATCATAGCCTTGCGGGAGTAACACTTCATTGGCCGCCCGCTCCAAGGCTTCGAGCGCCTGTCCTGAACTATAGCCTCGTGCGGCCGATCCGAGGACCAGCGCCGTGTTATATCCATTGAAGTGGTTCACCGGATCCGGTCCGCTTTGATATTCCGTCGTGACGACCGTGTCGAGCGGAATCATGGTCGTCCCCTGTCCGTTCTGCGCGCGGATATAAATCTTGGAAATATCCTGGGGCTTCGACCGATACTCCGCATCGGCTTCGGTCTGCACATGATAGATGCGACCGAATTTTAGGAAGTCGTTGATATAGAACGTGCCGAAGTAGGCTTGCAAGGTGTCAAAGGCGTCGGAGATGGGCACCCCGAGCGCTTTGGCTCGTTCGCGATTGACATGGGCATACAGACGCGGCGCAGAGACCCGGAAGTTCGTCCCCACCTGTCCGATGGCGGGTTCCTTTTTCGCTCGTTCGACAAATTGCTGGGCGACAGCCGCAAATTTCTTGAAATCCCCTCCGCTCGGATCTTGTAACTGAGCAGAGAATCCACCGACCGTGCCTACGCCACGGAGGGATGGCGCATTAAAGGCCAGGAGAAGCGCTTCGGGGATCTTGGCAAATTCCGCATACGCCATCCCGATCAGCGATTGGACGTGATATTGAGGTTCTGTGCGTTTGTCCCATAGGTGCAGCGGCACAAACATCGTTGCAGCGTTTGGACCTCTCGTACCGAAAACGAAATTCTGACCGGACATGGCATCAGTCGAATGAACTGCCGGATTGGCCTGAAAAACCTTTTCGATCCGTTCGAGTACCGCGTCGGTGCGCTGCTTCGACGCCCCATCCGGAAGCTGCGCCACCACAATAAAGTACCCCTGATCCTCCTCAGGCAGAAAACTGCGCGGCAAGCTGATGAACATGGCGGCCGATAACAGTACGACGAGACCAAAGACGAGCATGACGCGAATGGGCCTGACCACGAGTTTCCCCACGATGCCGGTATAGCCTCGCTGAGTGCCGCCGAAGACGCGGTCAAACCATTTCCAGAACCCGCCGCGCTCTCCTTCGCGATGCACGAGAAACATGCTACAGAGCGCAGGGCTGAGGGTGAGGGCGACGAAACCTGACACCGTGACCGAGATCGCGATCGTTGCCGCGAATTGCTTATAGAGAGCACCGGTAATCCCGCCAATAAAGCCCACCGGGACGAAGACCGAGACCAACACCAGCACGATCGCGATCACCGGAGCGGTGACTTCGGACATGGCGCGCTTGGCGGCCTCTTTGGCCGAGACGCGATCCTCTCGCATGTGCCGCTCAACGTTTTCCACCACCACGATGGCGTCGTCCACGACAATGCCGATCGCCAAGACCATCCCAAACAAGGTGATGGTGTTGATCGAAAAGCCCAGCGCATAGAGACCGGCGAACGTCCCGATCAACGACACGGGCACCGCGACCGTCGGAATGATCGTCGTCCGCCAACTCTGAAGGAACAGGTAGACGACCAGGATGACCAGGACCATGGCCTCAGCAAGAGTTTTGACGACTTCCTTGATGGACACTTCGATAAACCGGGTTGTGTCATAGGGAATGTCGTAGGACACGCCGGCCGGAAAATCTTTGGCAAGCTTGTCCATGACCGCACGAGTGGCGCGGACGGTATCTAACGCATTCGCCCCCGGCGCGAGAAAGGTCACGATGAACGTGGTTGGGCGGCTATTCCACCGGCCTTCTAACGCATACGATTGGGCGCCCAGTTCGATACGGGCCACGTCCTTCAAACGCACAAGAGATCCGTCCGGCAGTGCGCGGACGATCAGCTCCTCAAAATCCTTCACTTCCGTGAGCCGGCCCTTGGTGATGACCGGAATGGTCAATTCAGTGCCTTTCATGGCTGGCTCCCGGCCGATCAAACCGGCCGGATAATCGCGGTTCTGCTCTCGGATGATCGCAGCGATGTCGTTGGGCGTCAGGCTCAACCGTGCCATCATCAGCGGATTCAGGATGATCCGCATGCTGTAGTTCTGCTGGCCGAACACCATCGCATCGCCGACACCTTTCACTCGGCGGACGTTGTCGACCAGTCTCAGAATGGCGTAGTTCGAGAGGAAGACAGCGTCGTGGTTCGGATCGGTGGATTTCAGGGCAATGACCCCCACGAGATCGGGGGACATTTTCTTGACGCTCACCCCTTGCCTGATGACTTCCGGCGGCAACTGAGGCTCTGCGAGTTTTTCGCGGTTCTGAGTTTGAACCTGGGCAATGTCAGGGTCAGTGCCGATTTCAAAGGTCAGTTTGATGGTGACATGGCCGTCGTTGCTGCTCGTGCTATCGAAGTAGACGAGGTTGTCGATGCCGGGTAGCTGAACTTCGATGGCGCGAGCGACCGATTCGGCGACGACCTCCGCACTCGCGCCCGGATAATCGGCATCGATCTGGACAACCGGCGGGGTGATTTCAGGAAACTGTGCGACCGGCAGGAACTGGACGGACAGCAGACCCATGACGACGATCACAAGGGACACGACCGAGGCCATGATCGGCCGATCGATGAAGACGTGGGAGGTCACGCGTCACCCTTGTTTTGGCGCCCCGGAAGGAGACGCGGTGGCCGGCGGCGCCTCTCCGACGGGGACGGCCTTCACCAAGGCACCCGGACCGATCTTCATCAATCCATTGACGACGACACGGTCGCCCGCTTGAATGCCGTCGTCGATAAGCCACTGATTCCCCTGCCACACCGACGCCTGAACCGGACGCATCTGCACGTGCTCGTCGGGACCCACGACGTAGACGAACGGGCCTTGCGCCCCTTGGAGCACGGCGCGTTGCGGGACCAACACGACATTGGGTTTCGTGTCCCCCTTGAATTTCACTTTCACGAATTGTCCCGGCAGCAACTCCCGCTTCGGGTTGGGAATCGTAATGCGCACGACGCGTGCCCCCGTTTCCGTCCGGAGGCCGGGCTCCATCAAATCCAGCACCCCTTCGTGTGGATAGGTAGTGCCGTCCAGCAGCATCATCTCGCCTCGAAGCTGATACACGCCCGGATGGGTGATCCTTTTCTCTTCGATGTCGTGTCGGCGCTTTAAGATGAACGTCTCGGGGATACTCACCACCACATACATGGGATCGACCCGATGCACCATGGTGAGCAAATCGGTCTGTGCCGACACGAGCCGGCCTTCATAATACCGAGTCCGTTCGATCAATCCGTCGATCGGAGCGGTGATCAGGGTATTGTCCAAATCGAACTGCGCTTTCATGAGGTCCGCCTTGGCGCCCTGCAAGGCCGCTTTGGACGAGAGGTCTTCGGCCACGGCGTCGTCCACATCCTTCTGACTGACCGCTTGCTCGGCCAGGAGCGGCTTGACGCGCGCCAAGTCCTGTTTGGCCTGCACCACCTTCGCCTCGGCCTGTGCAATCTTGGCCTTGGCACTGGCTGCCGCGGCTTGAAAGGGAACCGGATCGATCTGATAAAGGCGGTCGCCCTTCTTGACGTCGCGTCCCTCTTGATACAACACCGCTTTGATCAAGCCGGTGACTTGAGAACGGATCTCGACCGGTCGGGAGGCTTCTGCTTGGCCAATAAATTCCGGCTCGTCAGGAACGGTCGTGGTGCTCGCCGTGATCACCTCTACCTGAGGCACCTGAGGTGAGGGAGCCGAGCCTGCATCTTGTTTACAGGCCGCGAGGCCTGCCAGTGCGATCGCACCGAGCAGCCCCCAGGCCAGATGGCGTCTGGGATCGGCACCGAGATTAATGGACTGCGACATACGATGCGTCCTTGTCATCATTGTGGCATCTTAGTGGGCGTAGATGTCCTTAGCAAGTGAACCTTCGATGCGTTTCGCCTACCGGACTTGCTTCTTCGCGTCTTCGACGATGGATCTCATGCAGCACCCGGAGGCGAGCAGGTCAGCTCCCGCCTGACACATGCGCGTCAAGAGCGCTTTGCCTTCCGGTTCAACAAACGTGACACCGGTGAGATCGACGATCAGTGGCCGGCCGGTAGCCGATTGCTCGGATTCCCGCCAGCTGCGTTCGAGTTCTCCGATCCAGGGACCTGCGAGGCGTCCCTCGAGGGTAATTCTCGTCGCATCGTCAGACACATGGGTGGTGATCTTCAACATAGTACAATCCTTCTCCTTCGTTCACATTCACGCAGGCAACTAATGGGCTCAGGCCTTGACGCCCGCCACCAACAACTCGTCATCCTCGACGAGGTCTTCCAGGTTGTCCCCCACGCTATCCGGCTGATGCTCTGCGGCGATCAGCGAATAAAACACCGGCACGACGAACAGCGTGAACAGGGTCCCGACCGTCATGCCGGTCACGAGCACCATCCCGATGCTGTTGCGCGCCGCGGCACCAGGTCCCGTCGCCAGCACCAGGGGAAGATGGCCGAAGACCGTGGCCGCCGAGGTCATAAGCACCGGCCGCAAGCGGGTCAGGGCTGCTTCCCTCACGGCCGCCACACGCGCACGCCCGCTGGCTTGAAGCTGATTGGCGAACTCGACGATCAAAATTCCGTTCTTGGCAATCAGTCCGACGAGCGTGATCAGTCCCACTTGCGAGTAGATATTGATCGTCGTGAGGTCGAGAAAACTGAACACGAGCGCGCCGGAAATTGCGAGCGGAACGGAGCCGAGCAGCACGATCAAGGGGTCACGAAAGCTTTGAAACTGGGCCGCCAGCACGAGATAGATCAGGACGACCGCAAACCCGAGGGTGACTGTAAGCGCACCACCCTCCTGACGGATCTGCCGAGACTCGCCGGCATAATCGAGAACGACCGGCGGTCCTCCTGCCGTCGCCGCAGCAGCTTCGAGCACGCGGAGGCCTTCCGCCTTGGTCACGCCTGGTTTCACGCCGCCGAAGATGCGGACGGCGTTGCGCTGCTGGAAGCGGTTCAGCGTACGAGGCGCGGTGCTCGTCTCAATGTGTGTGAAGGTCGAGACCGGTACGAGTTGACCGGCTGGAGTCTTGATCTTGAGGTCGAGGAGCGGCTCCACGGTCGCGCGGTCCTTGTCGCCGATCTGTGGAATCACTTTGTAGCTCCGATCGAAATAGTTGAAGCGGTTGACGTAGGCGCCGCCCAGGAGCGTCCCGAGTTCCCGGCCCACGCCGGCCAGATCAAGCCCCAGGTCGGCCAGACGCTCTCGGTCAAGGACGACACGCGCTTCCGGCAGATCAATTTTCAGGTCGGTGTCCACATACAAAAACTTCCCGCTCTGCCATCCAGCGCCGAGGACGGCGCCGACCGTTTGCAGCATCTGGTCAGCCGGAACGTCGCTCTGCAAGACCAACTCCACGTCGTACTGACCGGGCGTGGGAAGCGGCGGGTCCAGACGGGGGAACACCCGCAGGCCGGGCACCTGCGACACTGCGCCAAAGACCTGGCCATACATCTGCTCGGTCGAGCGCTCCCGTACGTGCCAGTCCTTTGCGACGAGGCCTCCGAAGCCGCCCCATGCGGTGGTCAGCGACCAGGTGAATTCGGTTTCGGGAAAGGACCTGACGGCGTCCACGATTTGGAGATGCTGCCGATTCGTGGCGGCGACGGTGGAGTCTGGCGATGCTTCGAAGAAGAGACTGATATGACTTTGATCTTCGACAGGCGCGAGCTCCTGCCGGGAGAACAGATAGAGAGGCCAGGCGGCGACCATGATCAGCACGGCCGCGGCAACGATGCCCCATCGCATCTCCAACGCGCCGTCGAGCAGCCGTGCATACCCGCCGCGCACCAGCTCGAACGTCCGGTTCACCAGCAGGGCCATCCGGCCTTCCTTGCCCTGAGGGTGGACGAAGCGTGAACTCATCACCGGCGAGAGCGTCACAGCGACGACCCCCGACAACACCACGGCTACCGCAAGCGTCATGGCAAATTCGAGAAATAAAGAGCCGGTCAAGCCGCCCTGGAATCCAATCGGCGTGTAGACCGTCGCCAGGGTTATCGTCATCGCAATAATGGGACCGATCAGCTCGCGGGCTCCCGCCAACGCCGCCTCGATCCGCGACTTGCCCTGCCGGACGTGCCGCTCGACGTTCTCCACCACCACGATCGCATCATCGACCACCAGACCGACCGACAATACAATGGCGAGCAGCGTCAAGAGATTCAGGCTAAAGCCGAACGCGAACATAAAGAGGGCCGCCCCGATCAGTGACACCGGCATCGCCACCAAAGGGACAAGCGCCGTGCGCACGGAGCCCATGAAGAGAAAGACGACCAGTGCAACGATCAGAATCGTTTCGGACAAGGTCTTGGTGATTTCGGTCAGCGCGTTCCGCATGAACATCGTGCCGTCCCAGACGAGCCGCATATCGATGTCCTTCGGCAATGTCGGCCTGATGCGCTCCATTTCATCTCGCAACCGTTTGGCCACATCGATTTCGTTTGCGCCGGGCACGGGCCAGACGCCCAGATAGACGCCTTCCGTGCTGTTGTATTTCGCGACCATGTCCGCTTCTTCGGCCTCGCGCTCGACCTTGGCAATGTCTTTTAGCCGCACGATGGCGCCACCGCGGTCGGCCACGATCAAGTCTTCGAACTCTTCGGCGGAACGAAGGTCGGTATTGGCGAGCAGATTGACCTGCACCAGATTGCCCTTGGTCCGGCCGACCGCCGCCAAATAGTTGTTCCGACGGAGCGCGCCCTGAACGTCGCCCGGCGAAAGATTAAAGGACGCCAACCGGTCTGGATCGATCCAAATGCGCATGGCGATTTGGCGGCCGCCCTCGATGGTCACTCGCTGAACACCCGACAGCGTCGCAAGTTGTGGCTGCAGCGTGCGCAGCAGCCAGTCTGTCACGGCGGGGACGGTCCGCTCGCTGGAGGTGAAGCTCAAATAGAAGGAGGCATAGGGACGATCGGCGCGCTGCACTTCGACGACCGGCGGCTCAGCTTCCGTCGGCAGTTCCGAGCGCACCTGTTGGAGCCGCGCTGTCACCTCGGCCAACGCCGCCGTGCTGCTGTGGTTCAATTTTAAATGCACAGTGACCGTGCTCACGCCGGCCCGGCTGGTGGATTCCACATAATCGACTCCGCCGATGGCCGAAACGACCCGCTCGATCGGCGTGCTCAGAAACCCGCGGACGGTCTCTGCGCTTGCGCCGTAGTACACGGTCGTGATGATCACCGAAGAGCTCTCGATCTTGGGATACTGCTGCACAGGCAGCGTCGTCAGTGCCCGCCAACCGGCCAGAACGATCATCAGATTCACGACGATCGCCAGCACCGGATGCTTGATGAAGATATCGGTGAATGAGCGCATCTGCATGGTGTTTCTCGTCCTCCCGATCATCGATTCATTGGAGACTGACCGCCTGCCTCCGCTCGGCCTCACCGGCTCCGGGTCCGGCAATGGACACGAGCGCCGCCTCGCGCAGCTTGAACGATCCTGATGCCGCCACCCGGTCACCTGCCGCGAGCCCTGCATGAATGACAATCTCGTCTCCGAACATCACGCCGCTTTCGACCTGCTGGACGTGCGCCCTGGCACGGCCGTCCTTGTCCTGCGTGATGACGAAAACCTGATCGCCCTGCGGGCCTTTGCGCAACGCACTCACCGGGACGGCAACGGCCTTGCGAGGAGTCCCGACCGGCACACGGACGCGCACCGAAGAACCGGGAGAGGGCGCGTGGACTGCGCCCTCGATTCGCGCCCGCACGACCGCATTTCTGGTCGCAGGGTCGATACGCGAGTCGAGCGCCACGATCTTGGCGGTGACAGGAGCCGACGTACCCGCGGAGACCTCGACCAGTTCGCCCTCTCGTAAATCTGCCGCCACCTGCTGTGCCACGGTGAAGTCCACGTGTGCTGCATCGTCGATTCCCTGGAGGGTCGTCAACAAGGTCCCTTCGTTCAAATATTGGCCTGGATGAACGTCGGCGATGCCGACCCGCGCACGAAACGGCGCGCGAATCGTCTTGCGGGCGATGATCGCCTTGGTGCGGGTGATTTGCGCCCGGGCGACGTCCAGATCGGCCCGCGCCCGGTCGACCTCTTCCTGCGTGGTGGCCATTTCGTGGTTCAGATTCTGTCGGCGATCGAGCACCGTCTTGGCGAGGGCAGCCTGCGCCTCTTGAGCTTTCAACTCGGCATCTTCGACGGAGACATCAAGCGCTACCAGGATCGTGCCGGCTTCGACGATGTGTCCTGGCGTGAGGCGCACCTCGCGCACCGTGCCGGCAAGTTCGTTTTTTAGGGTGATCGAGCGCAGTGCCAGGACTGTCCCGATCGATGTCGTACTCTGGCGATGCTCGATTGCTTTCGCGACAGCGACCGTCACCGTCTCCATAGGTTCAGGCTGCTTTGCCGAGGCCGCCTGGCCCTCTTGGATGGCATCGTACTTCCAAGCGGCGAGGCCGACGCCCATCACGACCACCATTAACGGGAGTACAACCGAACCGACCCAGTGATACCAACGCTTCATGGAAGACCTCCGCGCTTGTCTGACGTGGCTCTCACCCTTTGACACATAACAACAGCAACGTTCGTTCCTAGCCTGGTGCTATGGCCCAGTTCTCCTAACTATCGAATGAACTTAGAGAATTTATGAGGTGGGCAGGAAGAGGTGTCGAGGTGCCGATAGCGATTCGCCGCCTAATCGGCAGGTGCCGAAGGATCGGCATGCTGTTGTGGGTGTCATGCCGTACTTCCAGCCAATTGATTCGGCGGTCGCACGGTGAAAAACGCGTCGGCAGGAAGGATGTTGTACCGTCGCCTGAGCTCATCGACTTGCGCGCCCATGACCGGCCAATAGTCCCATCCGCTGTTAAGGTCGACGGTCATCGCCGCGCCCCGCCGGATGGCGATCATGGCCTTGACCGGGTCAAAAAATCCCGTTCTCGCTCCGGTGATGGGGGTCACGCGGATCCCGACATGGAATTGCAGAAGCACGAAGAACACAAACGCCCAAGGATCGCGCCGTTGAAAGCCCGCACTAAAGCAGGCCACTTGCACTTCTTCATCGGGCGTCGTCCCATATCCGGAGAGGACATGCGCGCAATCGTGAAACAGGACTTGCTCTGCCGCTCCTCCCTTTTCACCGGGTAAGGGAAAGCCGTTCTTCCGGCAGTATTCCCAATAAGACCGACCCAACGATCCGGCAGGATAATGTTCCAGGGCTTGATACCGACTGGCCAGGGCGGCGTCTTCGTACCGTCCCAACATGCCGCGCACGAATTTGAAGATGCCCCGCACACCTTCATTGTTCCAGACTTCCTTCACTTTCTCCCTTAACCAAAAGCGCCGTGCCAGATCGAGGCGAAGGCGCAACATCTCACCATTGAGGAGATAGCGGAGGTCCCGCACTTCTGGAGCGTCCACTTCCAAGGCCCGCGCAAATTGTTCAACCGCCTCGGTCTCATCCCTGTTGGCGTTCCCATCGATCAGCGAGACAACGATCAACCCTTGGACCAGTTGATATCTGACTTGCCGGTCGGAGAGTCCTGAGGCCAATTCTTCCGGTGTGATGGGCGCAAGATCTTCGACTGTATAGTGGGTTCCCAGGATCATCTGCACCGACGTGAGCATCTGCCGCTCCGCATCGTCGAGCGCGCCGTCTGCCATGGCGACGGTTTTCATGGCACGCAGGCCCCAATGGGCTTGTTCCGCAGTCGGCATTTTCAGTTCCATCTGTTCTCTCTCCTTTGGATATTGGAACTTATGAAGTCGGCGGGCTGAACGTCATGCTGGAACAATGTGAGGGGCAGATACCCGCACGGCCGTCGATGAATGAGCAGCGGCGACGTTCCAAGCCCCAAGACCCCCAGCCAGTGGCCATACACGCGTGAATCCCAGCTTGCGGAGTCTTTTTGTCCCTTCGACGCTCGACGCATCCTTCGGGCAGGCGCAATACAGGATCACATCGCGATCCCTCGGCAGCTCATGCTGTCTGGCGACGAGCTCGTCGATGGTCATGGGGAGTGCGCCGGGAACGCCGGGCTCTTCTTGGCGCGCGGCGAGCGAACGAAGGTCCACGATCACCGGAGTTTCCCCGGCCGCAAGCTTATCGGTCAGCTGGCGGACCGTCACGCGTGGCACGTGATAGTCTGCACGATACCGATTGACCGCTTTGTAGGCGACATATCCGATGACGGCCGTGAACACCGCCAGACCGACCGTCGGACCGATTTGGGCACTCATGGCCAATGCCTGCTCGAGCTGGTCGCTGAACGCCATCCCCAGAGCGATCCCGGTTCCAACCCACAACAGCGTTCCCAGGCCATTGAACAGGAGGTACTGCGGCACCGAGAGTCCCACAATGCCAGCGAGCGGCGGCGCAATCGTGCTGAAGCCGGGGACGAATTTCGCGACGATCAGCGAACGGACACCATGACGTGCAAAGAAGTCTTCTGTCCGGCGGACGCAGCTCGTCGGCTCCAACGAAATGCGGCAAAGCCAGTTCAACACCAGCCGGCCTCGGCGGCGCCCGAGTTCGAACCACAGTTGATCACCCGCCATTGCGGCGAGAACGGCTGAGACAATGGCCATGCCCAGTCCCATCTGGCCCGTGCCAACCAAGGCGCCTGCGGCAATCAAAAACGGCAATGCCGGTATGGGAAGTCCGATCTGCTCGGCGAACACTGTTGCCGCAAGTACTAGTGCACCATGTTGGCTCAGAAAGTTTATGGTCTCGTTCATCGTGGACTCCCTTAACTCATCAGAGGAATTGTTCGGCGGCGTAACGGGCAATCGCACCAATTCGTTGATCGTCGTTGGGACGGCCCGGCAGGCCGCTGATCAATCGTGATCGGTTCAATTCAACAATGACGCGTCCCAACACCCATTGGACGCTGCTTGGATCCAGTTTCGACACTCCTTCGAGGAGCTGCGTGGCGCTTCCGGCGTCAAGGGAGTGCTGCCGAATCAGCGCATCTTCGACGATGGCCTGTCCCAGTATCGGCTGAATCCAGCGCATGGTGAGGTTGTAGTCCGAAGAACGTTCGATCATCGCGTTTGTCTCCATCGCGCCAAACGTCACCGGCGTGAAGAGAAAGAATAGGCACAGCAAAATGCCGGCAATCGTGGCCATCATGCCGACCAACGTGAACAGATCCGTTGTAGGGCTAGTTCGTTTCATATGTCCTCCATCGTCTCGCATTTCAACTCGACGCTGCTGACAATGGGGGCCTTCAGCAAGCCACGTTCCACCGATGTCGACATATTGCCCACCGATGCAACTCGCTGATCTTGCAGAGGAAGCAGTTGGTCCGGGCTTACTGGGCGTGAGAGACGAGACGAAGAGGAAGGGCTTTCGGTGCCGAGATCTCGGCGCGCTGCCGAAACCTCGGCGTCACTGTGGACGCATGATGCCGAGCTTCTGCATCTTGGACTGAAGTGTCGTGCGCTTCATGCCCAGTTTGGCTGCCGCGCCACCAGAGCCGCCGATGGTCCACTTCGCTTCGCGCAGCGCCTTGAGGATATGTTCTCGCTCCGCATCCTCGAGTGTCTTCAATGATCCGTTCGAGGGCGGAGACAGCACCTTCAGTTCGGACAGCGGGGCTCTCAGATCGGCACCTGACGTTAAAATCACCGCGCGTTCGATGAAATTCTCCAACTCGCGCACGTTACCGGGCCATGGATAGGCCTGAAGTGCCTTCATGGCTTCTGCCGGAATCGTCTCAATGCGTTTTTTCATCCGCAACGCAAATTTCTGAGCGAAGTGCCGCACCAGAGCGGGAATGTCCTCGGCCCGCTCGCGCAACGGTGGAAGCATGATGGGGAACACTTTCAGCCGGTAATAGAGATCGCTGCGAAATCTCTGTTCCTCGACCATGTGCTCGAGGTCGCGATTGGTTGCCGCGACAACCCGCACGTCGACGCGCATCGTCCTCGTGCTGCCCAACCGCTCGAACTCCTGCTCCTGCAATACGCGGAGCAATTTGACCTGCAGTTCGAGGGGGATCTCTCCCACTTCGTCGAGAAACAGCGTACCTCGATCGGCCGTTTCAAAGCGTCCGATCTTGGTCGCGATGGCTCCGGTAAAGGCGCCCCTTTCATGTCCGAACAGTTCGCTTTCCAGCAAGCCTGTGGGGATCGCCGCACAATTGAGCTTCACGAAGGTCCGTTCCCGGCGATCGCTGAGATTGTGCAGCGCCCGAGCGATCAGCTCTTTTCCGCTGCCGGTCTCACCAAGAATCAAGACCGTCGACGCCGTGGCGGCCACCGTTTGCACGTCCTTCAGCACGCGCCGTAGCGTCTGGCTGTCGCCCACGATCTCCTGAAAGTTGTACTCAGTCTGGATTTCCTCTTGGAGGTACAGCTTCTCCTCCGTCAACTTGTCCTTGAGTCGCGCGATCTGCTTGAAGGCCAGCGCGTTTTCTACCGCGATGGCCACCTGCGCGCCGATCTGGGTGAGGAGTTCCGCGTCGTCTTGGCTGAACGCGTTCTCCTGCATGCTGACCACGCTGAGCGTGCCGAGCACCTTTCCGTGGGAAATCAGCGGCACGGCGCATCCCGACCTTAAGCCTGCCGCTTCGGCCCGTTTGATGATCTCGGCGGGAAATTCGGTCGTGTCCAGATTCCGGATCAGCACGGTCTGGCGGGACGTAAAGGCTTTGCCTTCCGGCGTGCCCTCGAGCGGAATGGTATCGCCGGTCTCGACAAATTCTTGGTTGCGCGGGAAGTCCAACGCATGCGCCGACAGGCGCTGCGTATCGTGATCAAAGAGCGCGAAGCCCGCCAGGTCGTGGGGCACCACCCGGCTCAAGCTGGCCGAGATGGCCTTCAATAGTTGGCGCAATTCGAGGTGAGCAATCACGGCATTGTTGACCTCGAGCAACAGACGCTGCCGATCCCGCTCGTGGGCGAGCTGTCGCTGATAGGCGATGGCCGCTTCTGAATTGAAGGCGTTATCTATCGCCACTGCAACCTGTTTCGCCACCTGCTGCATGAACTGGAGATCGGCATCCTGATAGGTCCTTAACTGCAAGCTTCCAAATCCCATGGCGCCCAACCGTCGCTGTGCCGTCGTCAGCGGGACTGCACAGAACGAATTCACGCCGTTCTCACGCAGGATGGACATCAACTTGGGGAAGCGGTGTTCCTGCGACAGATCATTGACGGTGAGGGGCTGCTGATGCGTCCAAACCCATCCGCCGGGGGATTCCTCGACGGGCATTTCCAAGCCCGGGCTGATGGTACTGGGGACCGAGGCCACCAAGAGCCACAGTCGCATCACGTTGCGTGTGGGTTCGTGCAGCACGACGTTGATGTAGTCGAACGGCACGATGGAGGGCAGACGTTGGGCAAGATCCTGGAGCAACTCTCCAAGATCGCGATGCGACGCGATGGATTCCGTGACTTCCAGGAGGAGACGCAAGCGATCCCGGTCATGAACCAAGTCCTGATGGTGCAACACATTGTCGACGGCCACTGCGACCTGTTTGCCCACCTCTTGGAGAAACTCCAGGTCGCCGACGCCATACGCGTGTTTGCGCAGACTCGCGAAGCCCATGGCACCCAGCTGCCGCACGGCGGTCGTCAGCGGCACGACGCAGAACGAGTTGATGCCGTCCTCCTGCATCCGTTGAGTCACATTGGGCCAGCGCGCTTCCTCCGTCAGATCCGGCACGAGGACTGGCTGTTGCGATTGCCAGACCGACCCGGCGGGCGTTTCGTCGAGAGGTTCTTCATGGCCGCCGACAAGATCGGCCGGCACGTTGGCTTGAATCGTCTGCAGCCGCATCCGATTTCTCGCGGGGTCGTGGAGCGAGAGGGACACAAAATTCACCTGCACGACACGGGGAAGACGCCGAGCAAGATCGCGAAACAATTCGTGCAGATCGCGATGAGCGGAGATCGCTTCTGCCACTTCGAGCAGAGCCTGATAGCGCTCTGCAACAGTCTCGCAGGGAGAGAAGGAGTCACGATCCATAAGCGCGTAGTATGGCCTACCGATCAGCGACGACTCAAGAGGGAAGGATCAGTCAGAGGTGCAGCGCTTTGATCGGCGACAAGACGGCCGCCGGGTTCGCTTTCCACATCGCTTCATCGGCATCGACGTAGAGTTCCACTTCGTTACCATCCGGATCACTCACGTACAGACTTTGACTGACCGTGTGATCGCTCATGCCGTCGATCGACACCCCAGCCTCTTCCAACTCGCGCTTTGCGCGACGCAGATCATCCAGATTATCGCCGACTTTGATGCCGATGTGGTACAGACCACGGCGCCGTCCCGGCGGGGGTCCAGGCGCATCGCCGACTTGTATCAACAGGAGCTCGTGGTGCGTACGGCCCGAGGTCAATGCGGCGGCTGCCCCATTGAAGATTCGACCTACTTCCTTGAATCCCAACAGATCACGATAAAACCCCAGTGACAGATCCAGGTCTTTCACATAGAACACCACGTGGCCGAGATATTGGGCTTTCATCACGTCCTCCGTTCCGGCAGTCTGGTGGCTGTTCCATGCCGACGCTTCGTGGTGGCGGGTCCGAACGTTAGACCGGTTTTTTGCACTTCCTGATAGGGAAGCAGCCAGACCAAGGACTCGTCCGAAAGGTCTCCGACTTGGATGCGGTTCCCCCACGGATCACGAAAATCGCAGCGGAAGTCCGGGTGCAATTTGAGTTTGTACTTTGTCCTGAGCTTGCGCCTCACTTCCTCGATTTGGGCGGCATCGCGCACCATCAGGCCAAAATGCTTCACGCGGTCGGGCTGCAATCTCTCCACTTCAAAAATCGCCATGAATTGATGCTCGCCCAGCTTGCACCAGGCCGCCCCTTCACCGCCTCGCAACATTTTCAATCCGAAGACATCCGAGTAGAACCTGACGGCCTTTTTAGCGTCGGTCACCTCGATAACGATATGGTTGCAGCCATACACCTGTACGGACATCGTTCACTTCCTACTTAGAAGGCCTTCCGCCTGCTGCGAATGGATTTTCTCAATGGTGCCGACAAATACATCGATCGGCTGCGCGCCAGATATGCCGTAGCGGTCGTTCAACACAAAATAGGGGACGGCGCGGATGCCGAGCCGGTGTCCCGCTGCTTCCTCTGCTTTCACGTCCTCGGCCCCTTCATCAGTCGCGAGAAAACGGGCCGCGTCTAACCCGGTCGACTCTGCCAGGCTCGTCAACACGGAGGGCAATCCGAGATCGGCGCCCTGTTCAAAATATCCTCTGAAGAGCGCGTCCATGACCGCATCTTGACGGCCTTGCTGTGCCGCATACCAGAGAAGGCGGTGGGCCATGAACGTATTCGGCGTCTTGAGGATCTTCTCGAATGCAAACGGGATCCGCTCGGAGATGCCGGCTGCGGTGACCTGCTCTTCAAGACGGCGGAAGGTATCGAGACTGCCGAACTTTCCTTCGAGGTATTCGCTCCGATCCATTCCTTCCGTCGGCATGGTCGGATTCAACTGAAACGGCCGCCAGGTGACCTGCGTCGGGACGGTCGGAAGCTGAGAAAGGGCGCGCTCCAGCCGCCGCTTCCCAACGTAACACCAGGGACAGACCACATCAGAATAAATATCTATCGAGATACTTGTCGGAGCCATTATTTCAACATCCGGTTAGGACAAATGTCCCATTCTCCCAGCCTGGTAATCTTCTACCGCCTGCACCAGTTCGGCCTTCGTGTTCATGACAAACGGGCCATAGCGGGCGATCGGCTCGTCGATCGGCTTGCCGCTCATGATCAAGATACGGCTCTCCTGCTCGGCGTTAAGTACCACTAGAGATCCCTGGCGCTTCAACACGACCAATTCGGCTTCTCCGGCTGGTTTGGCACCGTTCACCGAAACACGCCCATGAAGCACAAAAACCGACGTGCTCTGTCCCTCGGGGAGCGTCAACTCGACTCGCGCACCGGCTTCCAGCTGAAGATCGTATAGTTCGACCGGTGTACACGTTCGCGCCGGTCCTTTCTGTCCCTCAAACGTCCCTGCGATGACCCGCAGGCGGCCAACTCCCTGCTCAAGCGTGACGGTCGGAATATCGGCATCAAGCAGCGTTTGATACCTCGGCTCCGACATTTTCTGCGCTTGTGGAAGATTGACCCACAATTGAATGGCTTGAAATGTGCCGCCTTCTTTCGCCCACCGGGTTTCGTGCAACTCCTCATGGACGACGCCCGACGCGGCCGTCATCCACTGGACGTCTCCTGGGCCAATGACGCCGGAGTTGCCTGCCGAATCCCGGTGCGCCACCGCGCCGTCATACATGATGGTGACCGTCTCAAATCCGCGATGGGGATGCTCGCCGACTCCCCGCGGGTGGTCGGTCGCCGAAAAATGCTGCGGGCCGGCATAGTCCAGCATGAGAAATGGGTCGACGGATCGATCTAAATCGTTGCTCGGAAAGAGGTTGCGCACGGGGAATCCGTCGCCGACCATATGCGTTGATCCGGGATGATAGATACCTAAAATTTCCTTCGCCGTCGTTACGTCCGTGGTCATAATGTCCTCCTTGCCGATCGCTTTACGGCGCGATTCTCTCGGCCACGCCTCGGTCAACCGACCATCGACCGCCTCCTGTGATCAAGAGCGCGGCCGCCATCCCCATGACCAATAAATGATCCTCATAACCTTCGCCCTGTTGCTGCCCGAACCAGTTCATGAACAACCTGTGCGTCAGCTGCACCATCGTAATGGCTCCCAGCATGATAAAGGTCAGGCTGGCAGCCGTGAACCTGGTGAGAAACCCAGCGAGCAGCGTCAGGCTGCCGAGCGACTCGCCAAGCAAGATAGTTCTAGTTAGAACCAAAGTCAAGGGCGCTAGTCCAACGTTTGACGGTACCGCTTAATGCCAATTGCCAGCGCCACGAGAGCAAAGAGGGCAATCTGCCACAGCTGGAGCCCGACTTCCTCGAGCCCATTGCCCTTGAGCAGGATGCCTCGCACAACACGGAGGAAGTGGGTCAACGGCAGTAACTCACCGAGGGCCTGCGCCCACTGGGGCATGCCACGGAACGGAAACATGAACCCTGAGAGGAGCAGGGACGGCAAAAAGAAAAAGAACGACAGCTGGACGGCCTGAAGCTGATTCTCCGCCAGCGTGGAAAAGGTGATGCCCATGGCTAGGTTCGCGGTGATGAAGACGAACGCGACCACTAGCAAGACGCCAATGTTTCCCAGCATCGGCACATGAAACAAGAGCCGGGCTGCAAGCAGAATGAGTCCGACCTGTACATATCCCACTAGGATATAGGGAATGATTTTTCCCACCATCACCTCAAAAGGCCGCGTCGGCATCGATAATAAATTCTCCATTGTGCCTCGTTCCCTCTCCCGAGTGATGGCCAGTCCAGTGATCATCACCATCGTCATGGTCAGCACCACGCCCATCAGACCGGGCACAATGTTGTACTGTGTGTTCGCTTCCGGGTTGTATTGCGCATGGATTCGCAGATCAAGCGGTTCATCGCTCGCCGCCAGAAAGCCGAGTGGCCCCTTGAGATCATGCCGGAGGGCCGTCGACATGAGCACCCGCAGAGAGCCGATCGCGTTGCTCGTGGCCGCAGGATCGGTCGCGTCCGCCTCCACGAGAATCGCCGGCCGTTCCCCCCGCAACAGATCACGCGTGAAATTCTGCGGAATACTCACCACGAATTGCACCTCTCCACGGGCAAGCACGTCCCGGCCTTCCTGCTCGGTCGTCAGCTCTCGCCTGAATTCAAAGTAGTCGCTGTTGCGAATGGCATGAAGTAACGTCCGGCCTTGCGGGCCGTAGTCGGCCAGAAGCACGGCGGTGGGCAGGTGCTTCGGATCGGCGTTGATGGCATAACCGAACAGCACGAGTTGGATCAACGGGACACCGATCATCATGCCAAAAGTCACGCGGTCCCGGCGCATCTGGATGAATTCTTTCACCACGATCGCCCAAAGACGCGATAGCGAAAATCTGCGCATCGTGTTCATGACGCAAAATTGTCCGGCGCCCGGTCCATGAGGTGAATAAACACCTCTTCCAGACCCGAGTTGGTCCGATGCCATTCATAGGGCGGAGTGCGAAAGGGCGCGATGGCAGTGTCAAGGGCCGCGGCGTCATCGCTGCTGACGTGCAACCGGTTGCCGAACGCGACCGCTTGACGCACGCTGGGATGCCTTCGCAGCTCTTCCGCCAGCTGGTGCAAGTTCGGCCCGCTCACCGCCCAGGTCGTGAGACGCGCCTGAGCGATGACCTCCGGGACGGTACCGTGCGTGAGCAAGCGTCCGTAGGCAATATACGCCACCCGGTGACATCGTTCGGCTTCGTCCATGTAGTGGGTCGTGATGAGAAACGTGAGCCCTTCGGCGGCAAGCTGATGGATCTGTTCCCAGAATTCGCGACGAGCCTTCGGGTCCACGCCGGCCGTGGGCTCATCGAGCAGCAGAAGCTTCGGTTGGTGAATCAGACAGGCCGCGAGGGCGAGCCGCTGCTTCCAGCCGCCCGACAGCTGTCCAGCCAGCTGCTGCTGGCGTTCAGCAAGCCCCAGTCGTTGGAGACTCCGCTCGACGGCTTCCCGCCGGTTCTTCACGGCGAACATGCGGGCCACGAAGTCCAGATTTTCAGCAATACTGAGGTCTTCGTAAAAGCTGAACCGCTGGGTCATATAGCCGACCTCAGCCTTGATGAATTCGCTTTCCCGAATGACGTCGTACCCCAGACAGGTGCCGCTACCTTCATCCGCACGAAGCAGACCGCAGAGCATCCGGATGAATGTGGTCTTTCCGCTGCCGTTCGGGCCGAGAAATCCGTAGATCTCCCCGCGACGGACCTCGAGGCCGATCCGATTGACGACCGTGCGCTCGCCGAACCGTTTCGTCATCCCATGAACGTCGATGGCGAGGGTCTGTGCAGACAGGTCGTTCATCGGGCCAACCCGAATAATACATCCACCGGCTGCCCCGGATTTAGCTCCGCGGCCGCTGATGGATCAAAGACAAGTTCCACCATAAAGACCAATTTCTCGCGGCTTTCTTGGCTATAGATTACCGGAGGGGTGTATTCGGCGCGCGGCGAGATGTAGCTGACCTTCCCCGAAAATGGTCTGGCGACACCGTCGACGGCCACCTGTGCGTCATCGCCAGGATGTATCGTTCCAAGCCGTTTCTCCTGCACGAAGGCCCGCACCTTGATGTTTTCAGGAGGCAGGAGGACCACCACCGGCCGCCCCGCCGGCACCCACTCGCCCTCTCGATACAGCGTATCGAACACCAACCCTGATTTCGGCGCCTGCTGACGCTTCTGCCCGAGCTCCCATTCAGCCCTGGCCAGCGCCGCCTCGCGCGCCCGAACTTCGGCCTCGGCCGCGATGACTTGATCCGTGCGAGAGCCAAGCAGTGCCGTGTCCAAATCCGCTTGGAGCTGCGCCACCCGTTGTCGGTCCTGATCTCGCGCCGACCGGGCACGGTCCACCTCCAACTCCACCGCTGCGCCTGGAACCGACGCCAAACCTTCCTGCCGTACCATTTCACGATTCGAGAGCCGCAGCGCCGCCTGTGCTTGCTTGAGTTGCGCCTTCATCGACTCAATTTCCGTCGGCCGCTTACCCTTCCTGGCATCCTCGAGATTCGCGAGCGCTTGACTCAGGCGGCGCTCGGCTTCATCTTTCGCGGCCTTTTCGGACACTCGTTCCAAGGCAAACAAGGCCTCTCCCGCACGCACCTGTGCGCCGCGCCGTACGGCCAAGGATTCCAGTGCCCCGGCAAAAGGGGAGGCGACGTAGACAAACTCGCCCTCGACATAGCCTTGGATTCGATCCGAAGGCGGACGTTGGCAGGAGATCCACAGGGCCGATGCCATGACCGCGCCGGTCACGCAGAACCATGTTCGAGCGGCAGCGTGCCCGCGCGGCTTCATGGCGATACCCTCCGCACGATGGCCCCTTCTAAAATGACTCGGATGATGGCCGAATAGCCTCGCTCCAGTGTCAAGCGGAGTTCGGTCACCTTCGACGGAATCATGATGGCCTCGACCGCGCCGAGCAATATCTCAATGAGCAGATGCACCGGAATGTCCTTCCGAATGAGGCCGGCCTTGCGTCCCTTATTGAAGAGGGCGGCAACATGATGGCGAATCAGCCGACGACGACGATGCTCGACGATCTGGAACAAGTCCGGCGTTTCCCGTCCCAAGTCCCGAACGAACGAGGGGTGAATTTCGGACGTGTGCACTTGCACACGCTGGAGAAACCGACGGATCGCTTCTTCCATATCGAAGGAGCGCTCCGATGCCAGCCGGCTGAGATCCGCCTCTACCTCGTTGAATTTGTCTTTCAACACGGCTTCCACGAGCGACGACTTGCTCGGGAAGCAGGCATAGAGTGTCTTCTTACTCATTCGCAGCTCGGCGGCGAGATCGTCCATGCTGACCCTTCTGAAGCCGTGGACTAGAAATTGTCGCCGGGCCGCAGCGATCACGTTCCGTGCGACGGCAGATTCGGCTGTCCTCTGGTGTCGTCTCGAGCTGTGAGCAGACATGGTAATACGCTGGAAACCAGCGTAGTACTACAAGTTTCCATTGGTCGGTGTCAACTTCGTGCGCTCTGACGAGACGGTGGCATCTCATGGACCTCGACCGTCCAACGGGAGGTCCCTACATCGGGGGCCAGGACGATTCGTGGCCCGTCCGTTGACAGAACCCGCCTGTGTTATTTTCTTTCTTTGATGGCCCGCTGGACTTCCCGGCCGGCTTCGCGGGTTTTGATGGTCTCGCGCCGGTCGTACAGCTTCTTGCCCTTCGCGAGCCCAAGCTCGACCTTCGCGTATCCGCGCTTGGAGAAGTAGATGCGGAGGGGGATCAGGGTGAGCCCTTTTTGTTGGGTCTTGCCCAGCAACTTATGGATCTCGGCTTTGTGAAGCAGGAGCTTCCGGACTCGCGTGGGATCATGGTTCATGATGTTCCCATGACTGTAGGGGCTGATATGACATTGATGAAGGTAGACTTCGCTTCCTCGCACAGAGGCATAACTGTCTTGCAGATTTACCCGGCCTTCGCGCAAGGATTTGACTTCGGTGCCCTGAAGCATGATGCCTGCCTCGTATCGCTCCTCAATAAAATAATCGTGAAACGCCTTGCGGTTCGTGGCCACGACTTTTTCGGAGGCGTCGGTGCGCGCTGTCATGATGTCCTCGGCAGCCCGTCCTCTTGACCTGACCCGGACTCCCGCCTAAGATTCGTCATGCGTCCTCACGGCTCCCTCGATTCGTTCAGCACGATCCTTTCGGGTCTCTCGAAACGGCTCGGGCTGCAATCCCATCTGTTCGAGCTCCGGCTCCAACAGCAATGGCGTGAACTCATCGGGGAACCCGTCGGCTCTCATACGTGGCCCACGCAGGTCCGCTTTAAGAAACTGTACCTCATTGTCAGAAATTCCGTCTGGCTGCAACAACTCGTCTTTCTGAAGCCCACGCTACTGGCGAAATTGAACGAGCGGGCTGGATCTGACATGCTGACGGACATCGCCTTCCGTGTGGGAGAGATTCCGGACGTTCCTGCCATAGCCGCCGGGCCATCGCCCGAAAGCGTCCCGGTGAGCGATGCTGCGATGACCGAAGCCGAAGCCCATGCGGCCGCCCTGCAGGATCCTGAACTGAGAACGCGATTGGCATCGCTCATGGCCGCAGCGTTTTCACGGTCAGCGCTCAACGATCAGGGGTCACCGCCTGCTTGAACAATTGCCGCGAATACGCCGCCGTGGCGGCAGAGTCCGGCCCATCGACCATCGGACCGATCCTTCCCTCTTCCTCGGTGTCCGTCAGCTGATAGAACCCCCGAAGCGCCCGCTTGAAGCCATTGCGGACCTCGGGGTCATCACCGCTCAAATATTGGTGAAGAATCGGCGCCTCCGCCCACGCGTCGTGGGTGAAAATATAAATACTGATTCGGCGATAGCGTCCGGCGGGGTCGTCAGGTGTCGTTGGTCTGATCTTCATCGGTCCGAAGTTTCGGGTCTCCCGCCCGACCTTCCGGAAACGCTCGATCAGCGTTTCGATTTCGGTATCGCTCGTCCACGCCGGGACATGAATGGAGACGGCCGTGCCTTCCTGAGAGCCGATGCTGTAGGGGGGGATCGATCGATCCGGCCGGCTCAGGTACATTCCGCCCCAGATCAGCGCAAACGATCCGAAAAACACCATCAAGGCGAGTTTGACGACCGTATCGAGCGGCTTCTTTTGGGAAGGAGAGGGAGCCTGGGGCGTTGGTGCATCGTTCATCGGAGACACGGGCAGGGCAAAGCGGCCGGTTATTGTCCGGCGGCGCCTTCGTCAGAACCCGCCTCTTCCCGCTCCCCGTTGTCCGCCAAACGCGCGACAGCCACCACGCGATCCTCGTCGCCGTCCAGGTCGAGAATTCTCACGCCCTGTGTATTGCGGCCGATCTCTCGGATATCGCCGACCTTGCAGCGCAACACCTTGCCCTGCGCAGCCATCAACATGATTTCATCGCTGTCCCTTACTTGTAAAAAGCCGACGGCTAACCCGTTGCGCTCGGTGGTCTTGACGCTGATGATGCCCTTGCCTCCACGGCCTTGGACGCGGTATTCGCCGACGGGCGTGCGCTTGCCGTACCCCCCTTCGGTGACCGTGAGAATGGCGGTCGTCGAATCTGGCGTGATCGTTTCCATCCCAATCACCTCGTTGCCTTCCTCGAGCGTGATGCCTTTGACGCCGTAGGCCGTCCGTCCCATGGCCCGCACATCGCCTTCAGAAAAGCGGATGGTGATGCCCTGTTTTGTTCCGAGCAGAATTTCCCGTTGGCCATCGGTGACCTGCACACCGATGAGTTTGTCGCCGTCCTCGAGCCCCAGGGCAATGATGCCGCCCTGCCGTGGATTGCTGTAGGCGGAGAGCTCCGTCTTTTTGATGAGGCCATTCTTGGTGGCCATGACCACAAACCGGTCCTCGGGATAATCCTTCACCGCTAACGTCGCAGTGACCTTCTCGCTCCCGGTAAGCGCCAATAGATTCACCAGCGCCTTGCCCTTTGCGGCCCGACTCGCCTCCGGAATCTCGTGCACTTTGAGCCAAAAGACCTTGCCGGCATCGGTGAAGAACAGCAGCGTGTCATGCGTCGACGCCGTAAACAGCGTTTCGACGAAGTCTTCATCCTTGATGCCCATGCCGATCTTGCCCTTGCCGCCGCGCCGCTGGGCACGATACAGCGACGCCGCGTTTCGTTTGATGTACCCGGCGTGAGAAATCGTGACGGCGACCTCCTCCTCGGCGATCAAATCTTCGAGACTGATCTCGGCCTCTTCCTTCACAATCTGCGTCTTGCGATCGTCCTTGTAGTCTTCGCGGAGTTGGGTCAACTCGTCCTTGATGATCGACCGCACCAGCGCTTGGCTCGCCAGCACCGACTTGAGATATTCAATCTGCTTCAGCACTTCTTGATATTCCTCGACGAGTTTAGCCCGCTCGAGCTGCGTCAACCGTTGGAGACGCATGTCAAGGATGGCATTGGCCTGAATGTCCGTCAGAGAGAACTGCCGCATCAGTCCGGCCCGGGCTTCATCGGGAGACTGCGAGCGCCGAATCAGCGCGATCACGGCATCCAGATTGTCGAGCGCGATCTTGAGGCCTTCAAGAATATGCGCGCGCTCTTCCGCCTTGCGGAGCTCATAGATGGTGCGGCGGACCACCACTTCCCGCCGATGCTCGAGGAAATGGTGCAGAATCTGTTTGAGATTGAGGACCTCCGGCCGATTGTTGACCAGCGCCAGCATGATCACGCCGAACGTCGTTTCGAGCTGAGTGTGCTTATAGAGGTTGTTGAGGATGACGAGCGGGATCTCGTTGCGCTTGAGATCGATGACGATCCGGACCCCTTCCCGGTCGGACGATTCGTCGCGGAGATCGCTGATACCTTTGATGCGGTCCTCTTGAATCAATTCGGCGATCTTCTCGATGAGCTTGGCCTTGTTGACCTGGTAGGGGATTTCCGTAACGATCAATCGCTCTCGTTCCGTTCGCTCATCGCTTTCGACGACCACCTTCGCGCGCAGCGAGAGCAGTCCGCGGCCAGTTTCATAAGCTTCTTTGATCCCGCTCATGCCGTAAATAAATCCGGCCGTCGGAAAGTCCGGTCCCGGGATTTTCTTCATCAACTGGGCAATCGTCACGTCCGGGTTTTCCAGCAGCAGCAGCAGACCATCGATCACTTCGCCGATGTTGTGGGTGGGAATATTGGTCGCATAGCCCACGGCAATGCCGCCGGCCCCGTTAATGAGGAGATTGGGCACCTTCGTCGGCAGCACCAGCGGTTCTTGACGGGACTCATCGTAGTTAGGCCCGAAATCGACGGTTTCCTTGTCGATATCGGCCATCATCTCTTCCGCGAGCTTTGTCATGCGCGCTTCCGTGTAGCGCATGGCCGCCGGAGAATCACCGTCCATCGAGCCGTAATTCCCTTGGCCGTCAACTAGCACATAGCGCATGTTGAAGTCCTGCGCCATGCGCACCAACGTGTCGTAGATGGCGGAATCGCCGTGTGGATGGTAATTGCCCATGATCTCGCCGACGATTTTGGCCGATTTTCGGTAGGCCCGATTATGCACAAGTCCCATCTCGTTCATGCCGAACAGGATGCGGCGGTGCACGGGCTTGAGACCGTCGCGCACGTCGGGCAGTGCGCGGCCGACGATGACGCTCATCGCGTAATCGAGGTAGGAGGCCCGCATTTCGTCTTCGATGGCGATCTGCCCTAGGCGTTCATCAGGCGGCATACGTTCCTCGGATGCTTGAAATGATCACCGGCTTCATCCTCGCGTGCCCAGCGACGTAACGTTCGGCAATGTCCACCTCGACACTTTCCTCGCGACGGTCTTGCCGGATGACCATTGGGGCATCCGACAGGCCACGGTCCTCTTACACGTCCAAGTTTTTGACTTCCAAGGCATGGGTCTGGATGAAATTTCTGCGCGGCTCAACTTCGTCACCCATGAGGATCGTGAAGATTTCATCGACCCCTGGCACGTCCTCCAGTTTGACCCGCAGCAGCGTGCGCGCTTCGGGGTTCATCGTGGTTTCCCACAATTGACCCGGGTTCATTTCGCCCAATCCTTTGTACCGCTGGATGGCCAGCCCCTGTTTGCCGAGATCGAGGATCGCTCTCACGAGATCCGCGGTCGACCGCAATTCTTGTTGTTGGCCTTTCGCCTTGAGTTTATACGGTGCGCGTCCCAGGCCGATTGCGGAAGGCGACAATTTTTGCAGCTCGCGGAAATCCGCTGACCCGACCAGATCGTGCGTCACATCAAGACCGAACGTGGTGCCGCTGGCTTGCAAGCGGCATAATATCTTGTTCGATTGGTGTTCTTCGTCGGGAAGGATCTCCAGACTCGGATCCAACTTGGGGTATACGATGCGAAGCATCTTCTTTACATTGTCCACGGCGTCGGCCAGCGCGGTCTGGTCCTTGAGCAGATCCCGGTCAAGCCCTGGTTCGTCCACAAAGGCCCGGATCATGGCGGCTTCGTGTGGTTTTTTGTTGAAGCGCGCTAACAACGTCTCGAACGCGATCATCTTTTTCAAGATCGGCAGCAGTCGGCGTCCGGTCACGAAGTCCTGAGTTCCTTCCAGGTACAGATGCACATCTTCGACGGCGAGATCGGCGAGGTATTCGTTCAACGCCCCTTCGTCCTTGAGATAGCGCTCGACCTTGGCCTTTTTGACTTTGAAGAGCGGCGGCTGCGCGATGTAGATGTACCCGCGCTCGAGCAGTTCGGGCATCTGCCGGAAAAAGAATGTGAGCAACAGCGTGCGGATATGGCTGCCGTCCACGTCCGCGTCGGTCATGAGAATGATTTTGTGATAGCGCGCTTTGGCGATGTCGAACGTGTCTTTGTCCGCCTTGTCGCTCTCTTCGCGTTTGCGGCCGATGCCAGTCCCGAGCGCCATGATCAGCGTCCGGATTTCATCGCTCGTCAGCATCTTGTCGAAGCGGGCCTTCTCGACGTTGAGAATTTTGCCCTTCAACGGCAGGATGGCCTGGAATTTCCTGTCCCGACCCTGCTTGGCCGAACCGCCGGCGGAATCACCCTCGACGATGTACAGTTCACTGAGTGCCGGATCTTTTTCGGAGCAATCCGCGAGCTTGCCGGGTAATGAACCGCCGTCCAAGGCACTTTTGCGCCGGATCAGGTCTTTCGCCTTGCGCGCCGCCTCGCGGGCACGCGCGGCATCAATCGCTTTGCCGATGATTTTCCTCGCGACTGGCGGATTCTCCTCAAAGTAGGCGCCGAGCTTTTCATTGACGGCCGTCTCCACCACACCCTTCACTTCGCTGTTCCCAAGTTTGGCCTTGGTCTGTCCCTCGAACTGCGGATTGCGGACCTTCACGCTCACCACTGCGGTGAGTCCTTCTCGCACGTCGTCGCCCGTCAGCGATTCAGTGTCCTTTTTCAACAGCTCATTAGCGTTCGCATAATTGTTGATCGTGCGAGTGAGCGCGGCCTTGAAGCCGACCAAATGCGTGCCGCCTTCTTTCGTGTTGATATTGTTGGCGAACGAGAAGAGATTCTCGGCATAGCTGTCGTTGTACTGGAGTGCGACTTCGAGAACCATCTCCGGCCGTTCGACCTTCACGTAGATGGGTTTGTGCAGGGGGGTTTTGGCTTCGTTCAGGTGCTCGACGAAGGAAACGATGCCGCCCTTGTACAGAAACACCTGCTCTTTGGCGGGCTCTTTCCGCTCATCCTTCAACGTGATCGACAGGCCCTTGTTCAAGAAGGCCAGCTCGCGCAAGCGTTGCGCCAGAACGTCGAAGCTGAAGTCGAGGGTTTCGAACACCTGGCTGTCCGATTTGAAGCGGACTTTGGTCCCTCGGCGCTTGGTAATGCCGGTGTTTTTGAGGGGAGCGCCGGGCTTGCCGCGCTCGTATCGTTGCTCAAACACCTGGCCGTCCTGCCAGATTTCCAACTCCAGCCACTCGGAGAGCGCATTCACCACGGAAATGCCGACTCCGTGCAGACCGCCCGAGACGGTATAGGCGCCCTGCTCGAACTTTCCCCCGGCGTGCAGCACGGTCAACGCCACTTCGGCAGCCGACTTCTTTTGAGTCGGGTGCATTCCAGTTGGAATCCCACGACCGTTATCGACGACCGTGACACTCCCGTCGATATGGATGGTGACCTCGATCGTCTCGCCGAATCCGGCCATGTGCTCGTCCACGCTGTTGTCGACGACTTCGTAGACGAGGTGATGCAGACCATCGACACCGGTGCTGCCGATGTACATCGCCGGTCGCTTCCGTACGGCATCGAGCCCTTCCAGCACCTTGATTTGGTCTGCGCTGTAGCTGTCGGATTTGGGCTTGGTGGTCTCGTCCGTAGCCATTCAGACTCCTACATCCCGAACACTCATCACTTGTACCAGGATGGTCACGAAGATTGTCCGCAGCAAGGGAAGGGCGAGGCGTACGTCAGCACCGTAATTCAATATCCCTCTCAGATTTTGATGGGCATCACAACACATTTGAAACCGGGGCTTTCCGCCTCTTGGATCAGGCACGGGCTGAGCGCACTCTCCATCTGCAACGAGATTTTTTCCCCGTCCATGACGTCGAACACATCGAGCATGTAGCGCGCGTTAAAGCCGGTATTCAACGTCTCCCCTTCGTATTGCGCGGCCATCTCCTCGGTGGCTTCCCCATAGTCCGGATTGCTCGAAAACAGCGTGAGCCGCCCGGGCGCACACGTGAGCTTCACCGCATTGGCCTTGTCTTTCGACAGCACCGAGACCCTCCGCAACGCGCTTTCGAGTTCGGTGCGCTGCACGACGATCTTCTTATTGCTCTCCTTCGGAATGACCTGTTGGTAGTTCGGGTAGTTGCCTTCCATCAAGCGGGACGTCAGGAGCAGGCCGCTTTTTCGGAAGATCATGAGGTTTTTCGTGAACCCAATGAGCGGCTCGCCATCGCCTCCCTCTTCCAAGAGGCGGCGCATTTCGTGCGCGGCTTTCTTGGGAATGATCGCCTTGATTTCCTGTGGGGCCCCTTTGGCGCCGGCCTTTCCAAGATCCTGCTCGGCCACCGCCAACCGATGCCCGTCGGTCCCGACGAGTCTGAGAGTCGTCTTCTTTTCATTGGAGATGAGCGTGACGAGCAGACCGTTTAAGATATATCGGGCATCGTTGTCCCCCGCCGCAAAGAGCGTTTTTCGAATCAGTTCAAGGAAGCCAGCCCCTGCAAGCGGCGTCAGGCCTTCGCGCTCAATGGCGGGCAGGGCCGGATAATCGCTGCTGGGGAGTCCGACGACTTTGAACTGGCTTTTGCCGGCCTGGATCGTCGTCCAGTTATTCTCGCTGGAGACCAAGTCGATGTCGCCGCTCGGCAACTCCTTGATGATCTCGTACAACTTTCTCGCCGACACGGTGATGCCGCCGGCCTTGTGGACCGTCGCCTTGTAGAGCCCGCGCATGCCGATCTCGAGGTCGGTGGCCACGATTTCCGCGCCTTCCTGTTTTGCCTCGATCAAAATGTTCGACAAAATTGGCATGGTGTTGCGCTTTTCCACGACGCCCTGCACCCGCTGAAGCCCTGTCAGCAACTCATCCCTCCCGATGCGAACTTTCATAGTTGCCCCTCTCTCAACACGCCGGTCAGCTCCGGAGAATCTTTTCCTTCAACCCGTCAAGCGTTTGACTCAAGCCGCTGTCGCCCTCTTTGATTTTCATGATCTGCCGGCAGGCGTGCATGATCGTCGTATGGTCTTTCCCACCAAACAGGCGGCCGATTTCCGGAAACGAGGCATCGGTCAATTCGCGGCAGAGGAACATGGCAATCTGTCGCGGATGGACCAACGTCTTGCTCCGGCGCCGTGACTTAAGATCAGCGATTTTGATGTGAAACCAGGCGGCAACGGCCTCCTGAATGTCCTCCATTGCGACAATCTTTTTCTTGTCGCCGATCAGATCGCGCAGGACGTTCCTCGCCATCTCGAGCGTAATCGTCTGACCGGTCAAGGATGCGTAGGCACCCAGGCGCACGAGCGAACCTTCCAATTCGCGAATGTTACTTTTCATCGTGTTGGAGAGAAACTGGATCACGTCCTCTGGCAACGTGACGCCTTCGTCCTCCGATTTCTTGCGAAGGATGGCGATTCTGGTTTCCACGTCCGGCGGCTGCAGGTCCGCAATCAGCCCCCATTCGAAGCGGGAGCGCAACCGCTCTTCAATGTCGGGCATATCCTTGGGAAACCGATCGCTCGAAAGGACAATTTGCTTATGTGCTTCGTACAACGCATTGAACGTATGGAAAAATTCCTCCTGCGTCCGTTCTTTACCCACCAAGAATTGGATGTCGTCGATCATGAGCATGTCGATATGGCGGTAGCGCTTCCGGAGATCCATCATCTTGTCGTAGCGGATTGAATTGATGACCTCGTTTGTAAATTGCTCGGTCGTCAGGTAGGCAATCCGTAAGTCGGTTCGCTCTGCCACATGATTGGCAATAGCGTTCAACAGGTGGGTTTTTCCGAGTCCCACACCGCCATAAATAAACAAAGGGTTATAGGCCTTGGCTGGCTGTTCAGCGACAGCCATGCAAGCGGCATGGGCAAATTGATTACCGGCCCCCACGACAAAATTCTTGAATGAATACTTGGGGTTCAGTTGGATACCGCGTTTGGCTTTCGTCGGTCCGGCTGCCCGAACAGCTTGTGCCACGGCGGCCGCATCACTCTGCGTCGGCGCCACACGATTGAAGACGACGAATGACACTGCCGTCTCTCCCCCTCCCCGGGCAGTCGAGACGGCCTCAACGAGGAGTGGTCCATAATGTTGACTGAGCCAGTCACCAAAAAACTTATTTGGAACGCCTATTTGTGCGGTCCTGTCCTCAATCCTCTCCAGACGGACTGGCATGAACCAGGTATCGTAGACCTGTTTTGGCACCCGTCCTTGAATAAACGCTAAGGCTTCCTGCCAAACCGCCGAGACCGTCATCTCCCTATATTCTCCCCATACACAGGCTTATTCACACCTGTGGATAATGAGCCATTTTCGTGTGTTATCGTGAGTCACGACGAGAACTTCCTGTCCTTTACACTCCGAGGGCACCTCAGCGTCCGCCGCCCTTTAAGAAGTTATGAACAGTGCACTGTCCCCACACTCCGAGTCAATCCCCAAGTTCATCCACAACACGTCAAAGACAACAACGCTTTCAGATCATCCTCTTACCGACAATCCACACCATTCACCCCTCCTACTCCGATTCCTACGACGACTCCTGTTCTTTCTCTATGCCACACGTCTTCGGAGAAGAGCCGACAGGCTAGATCACCACCGTGTGATCATATTCGAAAATCTTTTTCACAAGGTCATCATACGTGAGGCCATCATCGACTTCGTCATTCCTGAGTGAGAACACCACTCCTCCCTCATAAGGAAACAGCCGCCCGACGCTTTCTTCCAGCAGGATGACGTCTCCCTGAGACTTCGTTGGATGAAACAGCGCGGAATTGATTTGATCTATCGGCTTTCTCAGGAGATAGAGTGTCTTCTTCATGAAAAGACCAGCGTACGGTCACATGATTCAACGAGACTACGGATCTCTTCGGCCGACTTTGTCGTCACAGAGAACTCCTCGAGAAGCGCATCTGTGGCTGCATCGGACTCGAGGACAAACGGTACGTCGAGTTGAGACAGGGAAGGACGGTATTTTTCGAGGATATCCACGTCGACGATATCTTCCGTGTCATCAGTCAAGAGAAGAGGGGCTCGTCCCAACAGTACGATTGTCGTGTGATGCTCGCCGGCACAGAGACCAAGAGCAATTCGTAAGGCTTCGACTGGACGATGAGTTATTGTCGGATCTTCGGCTATGACCACTACCACACGCTTCGACATCGACTCACACTGCACACAGCTTAAGTGAACGCCAAAAATCGGTCACAGGCATCAATAATGCTGGAAAGCACTACGAGGCCTGACAATGAAACACGGGGATCCACCTGTTGAGTAGAGACACCATGCTGTTGGCACCCATAGGCGCAGACGGACATCTTTACGCCGCCATCAAGTAATCGGGTAAAACGCATATCCGTGAACCCTTTAACCCCTTCATCGATCAGATACAAATACACCTCGACACCTTGCCGAACCGCCGCTTGGGCGACCTGCACCACCGTCTCAATTGTCCTGTCAGAGGGGGCTGTGGATAAGAGAAGACCAAGTTTCCGTGCAGGCATTGGAAATCTCTAGACAGCAAACAGAATATTTCTTGAAGAATCAACTGGTTATATGGAGCCTGTGGGGGCGAGACTACGGGGTTTTTCAGGTGAAGTCAATCGGAAAAACCACGGCCTAAAATCCCTTGAAAAGTGAGAGAAAATAACGAGGAAGATCCGGTAGCGGCACAGTCTCTTGGGCTTTGGAATCCATGTTACGGACCACGGCAGATCCGGACTTCGCCTCATCATCGCCGAGGAGCACCGCAAAGCGACATCCGCTCCGATCGGCTTGCCGGAGATGCCCTTTAAGCGTCGTCGCGCGATAATCGCTCTGCGCCGAAAGACCAGCCAGACGTAGCGCGTCTAGGAGGCGAACTCCCGCTGGGCCACCCTGAGACCCGAAGGCTGCGACGTACACTGATGGGAGAGACGGTGGAAGACTCGTTTCCGGAAGCATCATGGCAATCCGTTCAAGACCGGCGGCGAATCCGACAGCTGGCATCGCGGGCCCTCCCAATAATTCGACCAAACCGTCGTAACGGCCGCCGGCGCCCACGGCATTTTGGGCACCGAGATGCGAGGACGTGATCTCGAATGCAGTCAGGCAGTAATAATCGAGTCCACGGACCAGCCGCGGATTCAGACGCCAGGGGATGCCGAGAACGGCGAAGGTTGAAAGCACCTCATCAAAATGGCTCTTAGCCTGAGGGGACAAGTGGGAAACCAGTTGAGGGGCGTCCTCGGTCGCCGCTCGACAACCCGGCACTTTACAATCGAGTACGCGAAGGGGATTCGTCTCCATGCGCCGGCGGCAATTGTCACAGAGGTCTCCAATGCGGCCCTTGAGGAAGGAGACGAGCACCGGGAGATATGCCGCGCGGTCGGCAGCGGTTCCTAGGCTGTTGATTTCAAGGGTGAGGTCCGGTAGGGCCAGATCTGAAAGAAAGCGCCACAAGAGGGCGATGACGTCGACATCGGCCTTGGGATCCTGCGTTCCGAAGTATTCGACGCCGAACTGATGAAACTGCCGGAGGCGGCCGGCCTGCGGCCGTTCGTGGCGAAACATGGGTCCAATGTAAAAGTACTTCTGCGGCAGAGGATCGGCGGAGCGGTTGTGTTCGATGAACGCTCGAACCGTTCCTGCGGTTCCCTCGGGTCTCAGTGTCAGGGAAGTACCGTCTCGGTCTGGAAAGGTGTACATTTCTTTTTCAACGATGTCCGTGGCCGCCCCAATGCTGCGGGCGAATAGCGTGGTGACCTCGAAGATCGGAATGCGGATTTCCCGAAACCCATAGCGATCCGCCCACCGTCGTGCGCTCTCTTCGATGAAGCGCCAGCGCGGCGTCTCTTCAGGAAGGATGTCCTTGACGCCTTTAATGCCTTTAATCATGCTGGCCGCGTGGTCTGCTCAGTCGTTCGGGGGATGTGCGCGCGAATATAACGACCGGTTTGCGGGCAAGTCAACGCGCCGTCTCTTCTTGCAGGGAGCGCTGCGCTGGCGCTATAGTTCGCCACTCTGCACAGAGTCCATAACGGGAGCAAATTTGTGAGCAGTGATCGTCCCGTCCGCCGCGTCATCGCCCTGGCGCCCATGCCTCCGGAAAAATCCGCCTACGCCCTGGCACGTTACAGTCGGTCGCCAGATTCGATCGAGCACAGCATCAAGTGGGTCCACGGCCATTCGTCGGAGAAATTCTGGGAACAATTCTATTTCGACTATGGCCACGCCTCGATTGCCGATTTAGGCCACGTCATCATTTGCTTCGAAGACATCACCGAACTGGCCGCCATCCGGCTGGAGGACGAACCTGTGTGGGATGGCCAGGCCAAGTCGAGCCGGTACCAAAATTTTGCCTCGGGCGGATGGTACGTGCCGGACGCCATTCATGGGAGCGAAACCGAGGGCACCTACCAAGGTGTTTTGCGGAGCCTCGGGGAAATCTACCGGCTGCTGCACGAGCCGCTCGTCAAGTTCCTCACAGAGCGGGAACCGCGCCCGGAGGCGATGAAGCCCGCTGACTATCAGCGAACGATCAGCGCCCGCGCCTTCGATGTGACGCGGTATCTGCTGCCCCTGGCCTGTAAAACCAACGTGGGACAGGTGGTCAGTATTCGCACGCTGGAGAAGCAGATCACGAGACTGCTGTCCTCGCAACTTCCGGAACTCCGCATGATCGGCGAGGAACTGAAGGATGCCTGTCAGCGGCCGCCGATGAACGTGTGGGGGGAGCTGTCAGGTCAAACCGGCGGACTCAACGAACCCATGGCGCCGACCCTTGCGCGTCATGCGAAGGCGAACGACTATCAGGTCACTGTCTATACTGAGCTGGCGCGCTACGCGAAGGAAGCGCTGCGCGGGACGGGACTGGATTCTCCCGCGACATGGGGGATGCAAGAACCTGTCGATTTGATCGAGCCACACGATCCGCTGGATGAAACGGTGGCGACGCTGCTGTACCGCGTGTCGCAGGCACCGTATCGGAAGCTGCTGGCGGTCGTACGCGACTGGTCGGAGAAACAAAAGCAGGATACGATCGCCGTGGCCCTGAGCAGCCGCGGACCTTATGACGAATTGCCGAGGGAGTTCCGCGCCGGATACGCGTTGACGTTCGACGTGCTCATGGACATCGGAGGCTGGCGGGACATGCACCGGCATCGCCGCTGCCAACAGATCCAACAGAACTTTACGACCGCTCACGGGTATGAGGTGCCTCCACCATTGGTTCAAGCCGGACTCGACGCAGAATATCGCCAGGCCATGGACGCGGTGCGCATCGACATTGAGCAGTTAAAGAAGGTCAGCGGGGAGGCAGCGCTCTATGCCATCCCGTTCGGCTTTAAAGTGCGCTGCCTGTTCAAGATGGATTTTGCCGAAGCGGAATATATCGCGAAGCTCCGCTCGGGAGTGAAGGGCCATTGGTCCTACCGGACCATCGCCTGGCTGATGAAGCAAAAATTGACCGAGCGGTATCCCGCCCTCGGCATGCATATGCAAGCCACCTCGCCGGACATCGAAGACACGCTGACCAGATAGCCTCCTCTTCCATGAGCCAGTACCAAACCACCTGTGAAGCAGCGCTATTGAGCGGAGCGTGGGAACGGGCGGCCGAGGAGGCGCTCGCTTGGGCGCGTCACCCGGAGCCGACCGGCTCGCGCGATCCGCGTCCGCATTTCGTCTTGAACGTCGTGCAGCTGATCAAGGGACAGTTTGCCGAGGCATGGACCAGCCATGCGATGTCGCTCCAGGAGGCCGGCGACATTGCCAGAGTCAAGGTGTGGGTGGAAGGATTGGTCGCCGGCCACCCTGATCAGGACGCGGTGCATTTGGTCATGGGACTCTTTTTGTCGCAGTCAGGCCAATCTGAACTCTCGATACAGTCGTATAAAATGGCCGCCAAGCTGGCGCCGCATTCCGCCCATCCCCACTATTTTTTGGCGCAGATTCACGAGCGGGCTGATCATGTGGAGATGGCGATCAAGGAATATCGAGAGGCGATCAGGCTCGATCCTGGCTATGCTCAGGCCAGAACGAACCTGGGCGTCGCCTATCAGGAGCAGGGGCGGTTAGAAATGGCTATCCCTCAGTACCGGGAGGTGATCAAGCTGAACCCGAACGATGGCGTCGCTCACGCGAATCTGGCCTGTGCGCTGGCCGAGCAGGGCAAATTGCAAGCGGCGTTGCTGGAATATCAGGAGGCGTTGCGGCTCAATCCGCGAGACGCCGAAGTGCATTTCGCGCTCGGTGGCTTATATGAAAATAAGAACCGTCCTGATCTCGCGATGAAAGAATACCGTGAGGCCGTGCAGGCCAATCGGGATCTCGCGCCGGCCCATTCGGCGCTCGGCTGGATGCTCTTTGACCGGGGCCAGCGGGAGGAGGCCATGGAATGTTTCAACCAAGCCCTCCGCGCCGATCCCGAAAATGCTCGAGCCTATCTGGGCGTGGCCAAATGCTATGCGAGCCGGGGAAAAGTGCAATTGGCGATTGAGAACTACACGAAAGCGATCAAGTACGAGCAGGACCCGCAGAAAAAAAACGACATCATGAACAAGCTCTACAAAGAAGGCGGGACCTGGGATACGTGAGTGTCTGCTCCTGTGGACTACCTACGTGGATTCGCTAGGTCACCGTTGCTCAACCAGGTGACCAACGAGGCCGCAGGCGAGAAAACACCGGAGGCGTATCCTCTGGGGTACGCTGAGGATTTTTCGAGCCGAGAAGGAAGTTGGACGACTGTTTCAGCGACCGATTATAACTCGCGGATGGCGCCCTGAAGGACCGTAATCTGGGTGACGGGATCGCCCGAGCTTTTTAATTCTTTACGGATTTGATCCTTGAGATAGGAGGAATACCCGACGCGATCGATCAACAGATCCAGGAATCGCTCGGCGGGAAGCAGACTCTGCGCTTTAAGATCTTCAATGGTTTCGTCGCTGACGGGCACATAGGTGCCGCCGAGATGGAACACCACATTGTAGTAGCGGCCCTGACCGATGCGTTCGAACCGAAGCCCCTTCACGATTGTACCTCTTGGGCCAACGACAAGGGGCTCATTGTAGACAACTTCCTGTCGTGATGACAAGGGCAACGGCAGCGCGCCGGGCGATCAGGCCTGTTTGCCTTTTGTGGCGAAGTATTCTTGGCGGCTCACAGCGACGTCCGCAACAAACATCACCCCGGAATGCCGTTCAAACAGCGGTCGCAACCCGGCCAGAATCGGCTCGACCTTTTCCTCGGGCACGACGGTCATGATCATCTCCAGGCTTTCCTGTTCGCTGAACATGAAGTGCGCCTCACGGATGCCATGATGGCCCTTGCCGGACACGTTGCCAATGATCGTGTACCCCGTGGCATTGACGCGGTCCAATAGGTCCGTCACAAAGGACCGGTGCTCGCCGGCCACAATGACGCGGATCTCTTTCATTGGATGTAATATCAGACCCATTCACACACTCCTTTCCGAGCCCACTCACAATCGTTCTTGTCTCCGCAGATGCCTCATGGAATGACGTTCCACACTCCCTTCGGGTGGTATCGATACCATACCCCACTCTCGGGGTCGAGGGCGACGAGGTGCACCCATTCATTATGGTAGTAGTGCTGAAGCACCTCGTGCCGCGCGATTAACTTGTCGATCCGCTCCGTCGGCGCTTCAATAATTGTCAGGAGGCGCATCGGTTCGTGGTACGGCATCGAGCCGTTCATGACCGTTTGTCTGGCGAGGCCCAGCCGGAGGTCGCTCCAGGGACCGGACATGATGCCGAGGCGGCCCACGACGTTGTGATAGACCTTGCTGCCGCTTCCATACACCTCATTGTCGGTCGTGGAAAAGTAGTGCTCCATGTTGATCCACTGCGCCACGACCTGAGGAGCGGTCAGCAGCACTTCCAGCAGGCGGTTCGTTGGGTCCTCCCTGTAGTCATAGGAATGGAGGAAGACACGCCCGCCTAGATCGAGTCCCTTTGTCACTTCGCGTCGAGCGATAATGAAGGCCGTATTTCCCGACAGCCCCCATTCAGGCCTCACTTGACTCCAGTCGGCGCTGCGCGTGCCGACATGTGCCGTCGCCTTGGATCCTGGGAGTGGGCGTGCGACGTCCGGCAGCCGAGCACACCGTTCCTGGCTCGTCAATTCCGCCGCCTCCTGGAGGTCCTCCTGCAAGCGGGCGAGGTCCGCCCGATGCGTCGGCGGGACGTCTTCCAAGTCGAACAGCTGCACCGCGTCAGTCGTCGTATCCATCTGACCGGCAATAAAATGCGTGTCCTGTGGAATGTCGATGCCGACCTTGCGTAGTCGTTCGCGGACTTTTTGGTTGTTCGCCATCATGGCCAGAACGCGCGCGTTGGGTTTCCCTTCGTTGCCTCCGCAAGCGCCGCAATCCAACGCGGATTCGTAAGGATTGTTCTCCGAGGTGCTCCCATGCGCGCAGAACAAGGCCAAGCGCGCAAAATTCTTTGTCAGCCCCATCATCCGGAGCGCCGTATCCACCGTAAGCGTCTGCTCTTCGAGGGTGAATCCTGTCCTGGTGATCCGCTCCCTGTGGTGGGAGGCGGCCCGGGCGTTGAGGTGATACTGCCGGCGCAAGACGTCGGTGAGACCGACCAGCGCATCCTTAAAAAGTCCCGCCTGCTCGGCAGCTTGCAGCAGTGGCTGATCCGGTTCTCCGGCACCCGACAAGGCATGTTGGCGCAGGCTGTCGACCAACGCGGGCGTGATGCGGGAACTGCGCAGCCCAAGGCGTTCGTGCAGCACCTTCCGCACGACGGCCTGCTGCTCGGCAGCAACCATCTCCGCCGTTTCAGCCGGCGCCAGTTTGTCGACGGTGAGAGTCGTTGCGATGCCCGGCACGAACAGCCGTCTGAGCCAAGCGGCCCAGCGATGATACAGCGAGGGCAAGAGTGTCTTGCCGAAAATCGGGATGCTGTAGAACCAACCGAGCGATTCCACCATCACGTACGGCGTCACCACGTTTTCTTTCAGGTCATGCAGGAGCGTATGGCCGGCGTGCACCCATTTTGCGCGGGCTTGGTGCTTGGAGACCTTGTGGTCGAGGTAGCTTCGGGGAATCTCCCTCACTTCATTCTTCGCGCGCATGATGACCGGAAATTGTTCCGTGTCATGCTCTTTTCCCCAGGCTCGGTAGCGGATGAACGCGGCGAAGAAGCCGGCGAAGCCGTAGGTGACGTGCGCGCCGGTCGATTCCAAGTGCCGGCGAAAAGGTTCGGATCGCACATCGATGCAGTAGACCGATTGCGAATACGGCCGCGTCTCGACCGTCGCCTCTGCGCGTGCGGCCCGTGGGCGGAGCTGCCCCAGCAGCGACTCCTGATAGCTGGCTTCAAGGGCTTTGAGCCAGACCGGCCCGTGGGCGGACTCGGGAAAGGCCTCGATCCATTCGATGACCTGTTTCAGCGTCTCGGGGTCGGTAGCTTCAAGCTGTTCCTGATCGATATTCAGCGAATCCGCCAGCGCCAGCAGCGTCCTGGCTGCCACTCGACGCGCTGCCGCCGCCTGTCGTGGAACCACTTCGATCTCGTAGCGATCGAGCACTGCCTTCCATCCATTGCCCCTCTGGTGGGCCAGGCGATCAACCTCCTCCGCATACAGAGCCGGCAAGCGCCCCGCGACCCGCTGCCGGCGCAAGTAATACTCTTCTGGACGGTTGCGCATAAAGGCAATCACAGCTTCGTAGCGACCTTCGATGCCGAGTTCTTCGCGGCACGCCTTCTGCACCAACTCGCGCGCGTACCAGAGTCGGACGGCCAAGAACTTCACGAGCCCAGCCGGATAGGCCTGTTGCCAGGGATAGTCTCGTTCTTCTCCACGCCACTTGATGAAACCGGCCCAGCCGGGAAGGGCCGTCAATTGCAGCGATAAATAGTCCTGACGGAGACCCGACGGGATGCCCAGGGCCTCGAGGCTCTCTAGCAACGCGTCCTCGGCGTGCTCGGGGAGGGCGGCGATTTTTTGGCCGCTGTCGTCGATCCCGCAGGGAGACCATTCATGAGCCGCGATGGTTTTCCACGCTTGGTAGAGACCCTTCTCTCGTTCGGGCATGATCCACGTCGCGTGTCCTTCGTCGAGGAACGCTTCGCACCATTTGATGAGCTGATCGTTGATTTGGCGAACGATTACGGTGCCCAGCGTGTCGTCGCACCAGTGCGAAAGAGTGAGCCATCGGCCCAAGGCGGCTTCATCGCCATCCACGATGGCACGGATCCGTGTCCGCAGGTCGGCATGCGTGAGCACGGGCTCAAGCCGAGCCGTCACACGTTCAATCGAGGCCCGAGAAGGATCGGGCAACTGACTGTCGAGGGGTTCGATGGCGGGCGTCCCCAATCCCTCGGTGAGACAGGCGCGCAAAATCTCGCCGTGTGTGATGGTGCGGGAGCCGACTGCCACGCGCGTGTGCTGCGCCAGCGGGCCTAGGACCGCATCGAGATGTTCGGGGCGGATGCGCCCCGACCGCAAGTAATGACGATAGACCTCGCTGGGAAGATAGCCGCTGCCGCCCATGAATTGCTTGCCTCGGCGGACCGTCTCCTCGAAAGGAAGATATTCGAGGCTGTGAAGCGGATTGTGATGTACGAACGTCCGCATCGGCCAATATTGGGCGATGACCTCCCCGGCAAGGCGAACCACGCCGCGCAACTCCATCCGTTTGGACTCGATGTCGGTCGCCCGATCTAGCGATTCCACGTGGGTGAGTCTCCGATGGTGAGATGCTCGAACAAGGTGCCTTCGGAGGCGAACAGAGTCGTCGGCACCAGCCCCAGAGCCAGAAGGACCAGCACGACGATGAGCAAGGAGGCTAATTCGGCACGGAGGAGATCGGTATACCGCAATTCCGGCCGCCGGATGCCGAAGAGAAGCCGTTGGACCATCTGCATGATGTACCAGGACGCGGCGAGCCACGCGAGGAGCGTGACGAACAGGCCCGCCAACGAGGGAAAGGGGGAGCTCAACAGCAGTCCCATGAATCCGGCAAAGACGCCGAAGGGCGGCAGGCCCATCGCGGCCAGCGCCAGTAAAGAAAGCAGGACTGCGTATTGCGGCATCCCGGTCGCCAGACCGCTGATGGCTTGCGGGTCCACGTCGTCGCCGTATCTGGTGCGGATCACCTGCCAGGCGACCATGAGCCCGCTCGTCGCCAAACCGATCGTGCCCACAAGGAGCGCGGATCTGGGTGTTGCCGTTCGCGAGGCGGCTGCGAACCACCAGAGAATCGAAAAGAATGAAAGGCTGCCATAGGCCAGCAGGAGACGGACCCGCGATTGCGCCAAGGCTTTGAGTGCACCATAGGAAGCTCCTACCAGAGCGAAGAGGCTGATGGTCCACGCCACGATGTCGGGGACCGAGGGCATGGCCGTGGCCAGCCCATGGAGACCGACCACCGGAAGCAGCACCACGATGAATGAAGGCAGGCTTCCTGGCAACCGCGTCAGCGCCGTGAGGTGACCGTCGTGGAAGGGCACGAGGGGGAGTAAGACCGTGCAGGCCAGTAAGGAGGCCATCGATGACAGCGGAGCATCAGCCGCGGCCGACGTGGCAGCAGCTAACGCGCCGAGACCGTACGTGCCGATGCCCCACCAAGATCTGGGCCAGAGTGCGCTGTGATGGCGGTAGAGCAATCCTGCAATCACCGTCAGGAGCAACGTCAAGCTCAGGAGACTGATGCGTGGTTGAGTGCTCAAGACGGATAGGCCCAACCCCAGAAACAGCAAGGTCAACATCCAGGAAGGCCGGTGGTGTTCATGAACCGGCTGTCCCAAGATCGAAATCGTCGCAGCCAACGGCAGCAGGTAAAGCGGCAGGAGCCCTTCAGGCGGAACATCCATGTGACCGGCGAATGCGACGACCGAGCCGAGGCTAATCAGGACCCACGCGACGGCCGACCGCTTCAACCCCTCGGGATTCGACTGGAAAGGCAGGCAGGCCAGCATCCCCAGCAATGGGATGCCGGTCAGCAGCCATGGGATGAGCGTGCTGTCCATCATTGCGACCAGCCTCGTTCACGTTTGTCGAGCTGATGGACCAGGCGCATGATGGTCTGTCCCGCCAGCGCGTAGAGCTCGTCGGCGTACAGCCGATTCATGAATGGCAAGTACAGGCGTATCCGCACACCGTCGATCCATGCCGGCATCCGCACACTCATCCCGTGGGCGCTCAGGTAGATGTAGGACCAACCGGCGACGGTCAGAATGGTGGCGGTGACAATGATGAGGTCGAACAGCCAGTCGGCTAGACCGGCGGCCTTGAAGTACGAAGCCACTTCCTCCGGATCCGGATACAGAAACCGCGTGAAGGACTCGACGGCGAACAGATAGACGAAGACGATGAAGAGCAACGTCATCAGCATGGCGGCGGAGACCTTCCAGGACGCGACTTGTCGCAGACGCGTCAGTGTCAGGATCGCTTGAGACGAAGTGATCCAGATGAAGAACAGAAAAATCACCGTCCCTTGCGATTCCAGCAAGGGGATGCGCAACACGCCATGCGTGACGAGCAAAATGAGCAGCGGGATGAAGAGCGTGGTCACGAATCCGGTGAACCACGTGAGACGCGACAGGCCTGGTTCCTCCGTCTGATGGTCCACATGGGGGAAATGTGGTTCCTGCCGGGCCTTATGTATGACGTTGCCACAGTTCAAGAACACGGTCGCCTTGAACAAGCCATGCGCGATCAGGTGAAACACCGCGAGCGCGAAGGCGCCCAAGCCACATTCCATGATCATGTAGCCCATCTGGCCGATCGTGGAAAATCCGAGCGTCTTTTTGATGTCGTTTTGGGCCAGCATCATGGAGGCGCCGAGGATGGCTGTGAGCGTGCCGACAACAAAGGCGACGTGCAGCGTGGTTGAGCTCAATCCAAACAAGGGCGCAAGCCGGTTGATCAGGAAGCCGCCGGCATTGATGATCCCCGCATGAAGCAAGGCGTGAACCGGCGTGGGAGCGAACAGCGATCCCGGCAGCCAGAGATGGATCGGAAACTGGGCCGATTTCCCCATCGCCCCCACAAAGAACAACAACGTGACGGCGGTGACGCCGCTCATTTCGATGCCGGGCCAGAGAGCCAACATGACCGGCGTGTCGGCGGCTCGAATGAACAGATCCTGGAATTCGAGCGTGCCGTACAATTGATAGGCGAGCACGATGCCGGCGAGAAACGCCGTGTCTGCCACACGCAGGAGCGCAAAGGTCTTGAATGCTCCTGCCAACGTCCCCGGATGGGCATGATTGTGCGCGAGCACGTAGAGCAGGTAGCTGAGAACCTGCCAGAAGAGAAACAGCATCATGAGATTGGCGCTGGAGACCATGCAGATCAACACGAAATCCGTCAGGCAAATCATGGCGAGATATCGACGAGCGTGCCGGTCCTGGTACATGTATCCCGTCGAGTAGCTGTAGATGATGACGCTCACGCCGGTGATCAGCGTCATCATCACGGCGCTGAGCCGGTCGACGTAGAACCCGATAGGGATGGCGAACGAGGCAACTGAGGAGAGATCGTAGAACCGGATCGAGACGGGTCCCTGGGTGGTAACGAGATAGAGCGTCGCTGCAGCGCCTAGGAAGGCGGCGCCGACGGGATAGGCGGCCATCTTCGCCCGCGCATACTCCGAGCCGCCTCGTCCGAACAACACGATGCAGGCGGCTGCGAGCAGGAGAAGCGGCACCAGCAGGACGAGCGTCACGACCACCTCACCAAGGGCTAACCATTAATACGGATCAAGACCGTCGTCAAGCGTGCCATCTTCGCGTTCGTTGCTGCGCCGGCTCATCGAAGCGGCGGATAACGGCCAGATGCGCCCGCTCCAGGCGGTGCAAAAATTCGTCGACGTAGAGCCGATTCAAGAAGAGGACATACAGCCGGATGCGAATGCCATTGACCCAGGCCGGCATCGGCAGTGTTCGGCCGTGAGCCCGGACATAGACATAGATCCAGCCGATGATCGTTGTGAGCGTTGCCGCTCCGATCATCATGTCAAATAGACGGCTTGGCAGCTCGGCGGCCTTGAAATAGGCGGCAACCTCTTCCGGGCTGGGATATAAGAATGCCGTAAAGGATTCCACCGCGAACAGGTACACGAACACGACGAACAAGAGGGTCAGCATCATCGCAGCCGATACTTTCCATGAGGCGACGGCACGCAGACGCGTGAGCGTCAAGATGGCCTGCGAGGACGTGATCCAGATGAAGAAGAGAAAGATCACCGTGCCCTGCGCTTCAAGCAGGGGAATCTGCAACGCGCCGTGCGTCACCAAAAGAATGAGCAACGGGATCAGCAGCGTCGTGATGAACCCGGTCGCCCACGTCAGGCGCGAGTAGCTCTCTTCATCGGTCTCCTGGTCAGGCTCGGGAAAATGCGGCTCCAGCCGAGCCTTGGCGATGACATTGCCGGAGTTGAGGAACACGGTCGCCTTGAAGAGGCCGTGCGCGATCAAATGGAACACGGCGAGGGCGAACGCTCCAAGGCCGCATTCCATGATCATGTACCCCATTTGGCCGATCGTCGAGAAACCGAGCATGTTCTTGATGTCGTTTTGGGCCAGCATCATGGAGGCGCCGAGCACGGCCGTGAGCGTCCCAACGAAGAAGGCCACATGCAACGTCGTCGAACTCAACCCGAACAGCGGCGCGAGGCGATTGATCAAGAACCCCCCGGCGTTGATGATGCCCGCATGCAGGAGCGCCGTCACGGGGGTCGGCGCGTACAGATAGCGGGGGAGCCAGATGTGGAACGGGAACTGCGCCGACTTGCTCATGGCTCCGATCAGCAGAAGCAGCGTGACGGCCGTGGCCCCGCTGCATTCGACGCCCGGAAGCAGCGTGATCGTGGACGTCGATTGGACTGCAGCGGAAAACAGTTCGGGGAACTCCAGTGTGCCATACAGCGCATACGCGAGCGCCGTGCCGGCGAGGAAAGCGACATCCCCGGCCCGCAGAAGCGCAAAGGTCCGGAAGGCGCTGTCCAGCGTGGCGGCGTGAGTGTGGTTATGAATCAGGAGATAGAGAAGATAAGACAGAATCTGCCAGAAGAGAAACAGCATCAAGAGATTGGCGCTGGAGACCATGCACAGCAACACGCTGATGGCGACGCCGAGGAGGGCGAAATAGCGGCGTTCGTGCGGCTCCTGATGCATGTATTCAATCGAGTACGCATAGATGATCGTCCCGATGGCGGAGATGAGGACCATCATGACCGCGCTGAGACGGTCGACGTAGAGGCCGAGCGGCACTGGGAACGAGCCGGCCATGGTGGGATCATAGAGTCGCAGGGTAATGGGCCCTTGCGTCGCGACGACATACAGGGTCACCACGGCGCCGCCGAGAGCGGCGCCGATCGGCCACACGGCGATTTTGACTCGATGGCGGGCCGCCCCGCTACCGGCAACCACGATGAGGCTGGTCAGCAGCGGCAGCAGCGGGACAAGCAGCACAGCGGACATCCACATCCAACATCCCTACAAAAAATAAAAGCCAACCGGCACTTTCGACGGTTCGTCGAAGCGCCCGAGTTGGCTTGTACTGTGACCTGCCTCAAGGACAGTGCCGGTCACCCTACGACCACATCAGCCGACACGCGGCGTCCTCTTCATCCTCGAGCATTGATCGGGACAAACAGCAGCGCCGTCTCTTGAAGGGCGCTCAATCAATAATACGGGGGCCCGTTCATCGTCAAGCAGGGTCTGGCCGCTCAGTCTTCTCACCCGTCGTTCCTTGGCCCGAAAGACCTATGACAGCTTCCTCCGGCGAACGAAAGGCTTACGTTTGTGCTTGTCCGTCTTCCCCTGCCACACCTATAATCGTCCGCGCTATGATGACGACCGCCGCCATGGAAACGTCCATCCGCAACGCCATCATTAAGTTCGAACAGGAATTCATGGGCCGGGGGCCGGACGACGTACGGGCAAGTATCGTCCGGGATCTGGTGGTCGTGCGCCTCAAAGGCGTCCTGACACCTGCCGAACGGCAGTTGGCAAAAACTGCGGAAGGTGTCGACATGGTGAAGCGCCTGCGGCAGAATTTGATTGCACAAGGACGGGACAAGCTGTGCGAGCAAGTGAGCGAGATCACCGGCGCCAGAATTCTCGGCGTCTTTACCGACATCGATGTCCAACTGGGAGAACGCGTGTTCGTGTTCACGATGGAGAGGGAGTTGCAGAACGGCGGAAGATAGGACGGTGATGGAATGGAAAAACTCGTCAGGGGATTTTTGAAATTCCGCGGGGAGGTGTTCGGGAAGAAAAAAGATTTCTTCACCCGCCTTTCGCAGAGACAGGAGCCTCGCGCCCTGTTCATCACCTGTTCGGATTCCCGTGTGGATCCGACGCTGATGACGCAGGCCGAGCCGGGGGAACTCTTCATATTGCGAAATGCCGGCAACATGGTGCCGCCCTATGGATCGATGCAGGGCGGAAGCACGGCAACCATCGAATATGCGATGGCCGTGCTCAAAGTACCGCACATCATCGTGTGCGGTCACACCGATTGCGGCGTCATGAAAGCATTGCTGCATCCCGAAGAGGTCCATGACTTGCCTGCCGTCAAGGAATGGGTCGGACAGGCAGAAACTACCAGGCGTCTCATGCGTGAATGTTATGTCGACCTCGTCGGCAACGACCGCTTGATCAAAACGACTCAGGAGAACGTCAGGGCGCAACTCGATCATCTGCGTACTCACCCTTCTGTCGCGTTGCAGCTTCGCAAGGGAAAGGTGGATCTCCATGGGTGGGTCTACTCGATCCTGACCGGGGATATCTGGGTGTATGACTTCGAAAGCGAGGAATTTACGCCGCTCGTGGATGAGGTCCCGTCACGCTTGAAAGCCGCCCGATAGCCCTGGCATCCTGAAGGCCATGGGCGATCGCCGGCTCGAAACACTCTCCTTCGACAACACCTATGGCCGCCTGCCCGCGGCATTTTACGCCAAGCTGAATCCCACGCCGTTCGCATCCAGTCCCTACTTAGTGAGTGTCAATCCCGCTGCAGCCGATCTCCTCGATCTCGCTGCCGACGAGCCCACACGACCGGAATTTGCCGCCCTCTTCGGGGGCAGCATGCTCGCGGCGGGCATGGACCCATTGGCGATGCTCTACGCCGGTCATCAGTTCGGTGTCTATGTGCCGCAATTGGGAGACGGCCGCGCCATTCTTTTGGGTGAAGCCACAAACGCACGGGGCGAGCGGTGGGATCTGCATCTCAAAGGAGCCGGGAGGACGCCCTTCTCGCGGGACGGCGATGGTCGCGCCGTCTTGCGGTCAACGATACGGGAATATCTGTGCAGTGAGGCGATGCACGCGCTCGGTATTCCGACCACACGAGCCTTATGCATCGTCGGCAGCGATGACAAGGTGTACCGGGAGCAAGTCGAAACCGGTGCGACGCTGGTGCGGATGGCGCCGTCGCATGTTCGGTTCGGCACCTTTGAGGTGTTCTATTACCGAAAGCAACACGAACAGCTCAACGTGCTTGCGGATTTCGTGATCGATGCGCATTTCATGCACCTGCATGGAGCGGTTGATCGATACCCGCGCTTCTTCACCGAGGTGGTCGAGCGAACGGCCAAGTTGATCGCGCACTGGCAGGCGGTCGGCTGGGCTCACGGGGTCATGAATACCGACAACATGTCGATTCTGGGGCTCACGCTCGACTACGGGCCGTTCGGCTTCATGGACGACTATGATGCCGGTTTTATCTGCAATCATTCGGATCATAACGGCCGTTATGCGTTCAATCAGCAGCCGTATATCGGATTGTGGAATCTCAGCTGTCTTGCCCAGGCGTTGTTGCCACTGGCAGACAAAGAGGCCTTGAAAGCGGCTCTGGATTCCTATACCCCGACGTTCGAGCGCGAGTATCGAGCGCTCATGCGGGCCAAGCTCGGTCTGATACAAGAACGGGGAGATGACGATGAGCTCATCCGCGATTTCCTGGGCCTGCTCCAGGGGAGCCATGCCGACTTCACGATCGTGTTCCGCGAGATGGGCACGTTCTCCTCACAACCCGGAATGAAGAATGAACATCTGCGCGAGCATTTCCTGAATCGCGACCGGTTCGATGAGTGGGCAGTGCGTTACCGTGATCGCTTGCAGAGTGAACGGAGTCGGGACGAGGAGCGGCAGGACGCCATGAACCGGGCCAATCCCAAGTATGTGCTCCGAAACTACCTGGCCCAGAACGCCATCGAAAGAGCGCAGCAAAAAGATTTTACTGAGGTCGACCGCCTTCTTACTCTCCTGCAACACCCTTATACGGAGCAGCCTGGAATGGACGCCTACGCCGCCCCTCCGCCCAATTGGGGCAAGCACTTAAGTGTGAGTTGCTCCTCGTAGAAGGCCTCTTCCTGGAGGTGTCCTCCCTCCTGAGGGGAAGCAGCTTGTGTGTTCCGCTGTATGGCGTTCATCGCCGGGAGTGGCGGGAACCTCGGCAGCTTCTTATTGCAGTCCCCCTCATCTTCTGTTGTACAGTGAGTCCCAATTTTTGCTCACTGAGGAGAAAACACTGTGGCCAAGCCGCGTGGTGATTCCAAATTGGCAGTGGCGGGCGCGCTGACGCTCGTGCTGGCCATCGCCGGTGTTTTGCTCGTCAAGGAGCCGCTGCGCAGTTCGCGGCCGGTCGGCAGCGGCCTGGAGATGAAGCAAACCACTGGAGAGCACTTGGTTCGAGCGCGCCTCTGGGAAGATCCGGTCGCGGCGATTGAACGAGCGATACGCGAGAAGGGTCCAGCCAAGGCCGCAGGCGAATTGTCCTTGGCCCAACGGCTCGCTTCCCTTCGTCACGCGATAGCAGATCGCGCCCGGAGCGGTCAGCGCCTGACGGTGCTTCTCGTGACCACGAGCGGGGGCCCCTATGTTGAAAGTACCGAAACGCGGCTCCGTGACCGCTACGCCATCGGCACGGCGCTGGGTGCCGCCTGCTATGTGCCTGAGGATGAAAACCGGCTTTCGTTTGTCTATTGGGAGCCGGCCAGCCCTGTCCAGGGCCTTCCGTACGAATGGTACCGACTCAGAAAAACCCGTTTCTGCGGGTCCGCGGGAGGCCGCGCGGACAGCATCTTGGTCGTGTGGTTGCCCGACGAGGCGCTCAACAACGGCTTCTTCACGACCTTGACCTCCGTGTCTCAAGGGCTCGTGTGTCAGGAGACCACGACCCGCGAGTGTCACCTCACCGCGTCCAAGCCTCCTCTGGTCCGGCTGGATCCGGCCTTGCAACGGGCGGTCTCCTTCAAAATCATCGGGCCCCGGACTTCGTCCGCCTATCGGGGACTCCTGGAGGAAGCCGGCATGCTGTACGGACATCCGCATCCTGACATCGGCACCTGGCCCAATGCCGACGGCGCGATCGAACTTTATTCGCCGTGGGCCAGTGCGATGAAAGGGCTGCTCGCCTATGGTCTCAAGGCGGAGTCCGGCAGGGGCATGGCGTGCGCGACCTATGAAGACTGCGAGCACGAGTTTTATCGACGGCTTTCGGATGCGAACGTCAGGCTTGTCTATGACATCGGATCCGATGACTTACGCTTCCAGTCTCTGATCGCTGAACTGGAGCGGCGGCAGGTCCGCTTAGGGTGGGATGCCGTCATCCTAATCGGCGAGTGGGACTCGTTCTACGGACGGACGCTTCCGATCGAGTTTCGCGCCGCGGCCTGCACGAAAGTGGCGACCGTCCGCGAGGCGGATCTGAAGAGCATTCAGGTGCCGGTCGATATCAAGCAGTGGTGCCAAACGGTGCCTCAGGCGATCGATCTCCAGATCCAACGTCCCGCCGATTATGAATCCCTCACGCTCAATGTATTTCGGTACAGCTACCTTGGAGGGTTGGACGGAGAAGTCCCAGGGGACGATGCGGCCCGTGCGGCGCGTGCCGCCAAGGCGACAGCCGATCAGGGCAAGGATGCGACGAGAGATCGGCCGGAAGGCACCGGCCAAACCGATTATGTCCGGGCGCTTGTCGCGCGCATTCATGAAGAAGGCGAGGGCGCCAGGGCCATCGGGATTCTAGGCACCGATCCCTACGATGCCCTCCTCATCATCAAGGCTCTGCGTCCCGCCTTTCCGCACGCCATCTTCTTCACGCTCGATCTGGATGCGCGGCATTTGCATCCCAGCGAATACAAATCCACGCGCAACATGGTGGTTGCCGCTCCTTTCGGTCTGCAGCTCGATGGAGGCCTTCAACGCGATGTTCCGCCCTTCCGGAGCAGCTATCAGACATCAGCCTACTTCGCCGTACTGCAAGCGGTGGGACATGTGAGCTGCGAGCTGCACGGCCATCAACAGCAAGCGGCGCCCTGCACGACCAGCTATCACATCGCGCTGACGCCGGAGGACCGACTGTACGACGCCGGTTCTCATCCTCGGCTCTTCGAGGTGGGACGAGAGGGCGCGGTCGATGTGAGTGTGGTCGACAAGGAAGGCGTGCGCACGATTCATCCGTTGCGGTCCGATCTCGACCATACGGAAGAGCTGGGACAGCTCAAACAGGGCATTGGATTCAATAACACCGCCGTGGCGGTCGTCTTGCTCGTCGCACTGTTCGTCGGGACGGTCATCACGTGGAGCAATCAGCGTATGTGGCTCTGGGTTTCGCGGAATACCCGATCCTTGGCTGTCATGGGGGTTGTGCTGTTCGCCGCAGTCTCCGCCTTTATGTGGCTCGGCGGAACCTCTGCTTTGCTTGCAGGTCATGATGAAGGAGAACCATTCTCGTTGACTGCCGGAGTCAGTGTCTGGCCGGGCGAATTGATTCGTCTCTTCGTTGTCGTGCTCTGCCTGACCTTGCTCGCAAAAGGATCGCGCGATCTGATCAAGAATGGCGACCTCATTACAGATGATTTTTTGTTCCAAGATGAGTCCGGGTTTCAGCGTTTTTCCCTGCCCAGCGTGTGGACCAACCTGAAGCGGGTCTATCATCCGGCTGCGACCATGACCGCGACGACGGTCGATCAAGCCTGGTCGTGGTATCGCGAGGCCAGCCAACCGGCACAATGGATGATGCGAACGATTCTGTTGTTCGTGCTCTATATCGGGACGATGTGGCTAATGGGCTCCTATGTCTTGGACGAGGAATACATCCATCCATGTCGCGGTCACCTGAGCTGTACAGTGGACTGGATCATGACCGTGAGCAGCACGGCTCTCGTCGTCTTTCTCAATCTTGCAGTGTTCGACGCGGTGATGTCATGTCGCCGCTGGATCGCGTGGGTAACCGCTTCGACAGGCGGTTGGTCACAACAGGTACAGGAACAATACCTTGTCGATTATGGCTTGAGTGAGACGCAGAAAGCCGAATTCGAGAAGCTCAAGCATTTGGCCGTCGTAGACTTAATCGGACAGCGGACCGAAGTGATCAATCGATTGATCCGGTATCCATTTATTGCCCTGATCATCTTGATCGCCGGCCGGAATGATTACTTCGACATCTGGAATTATCCCACGCTCTTGCTGCTGTCATGGGCCTTGAATGTGCTGCTGGCATTGCTGGCTGCATATTTACTGTATCAGGCGGCGAGTCAAGCGAAGGCCGCAATGCTGGATGGCCTCAGCCGGAAGATGGTGCAAGTCTTGGGCAGCGGCAAAGACCACGACCTCCGAATGAAGCAGGTTCAATTTATTATCGATAGAGTGGAAGCCCACGAACAAGGGGCGTTTGTTCCCCTCTACCAACAGCCGGTCATTGAGTCGTCGCTGTACGGACTCGTCGCGCTGCTCCAGTATCTCTACATGCGGTAACATGCTTCATGCGGCTGGGTGACGTTGGAGGCTTAAAAGTCAGACTGACGGGGGGGACGGACGGGCAGGGAGGCGGCAACGGTCCTCTCGTCATCATGTTGCACGGGTACGGGGCACCGGGAGACGATTTGCTCCCGCTCGCGGACGTGGTGAGCGGTCCGGCAGGGACGCGCTGGATCTTTCCCGAAGGCTTCTTGCGTCTCGAGATAGGCTATGGCGATTCCCGCGCCTGGTGGCTCATTGACATGGCCCGTCTTGAAGCGGATCGCCGGGCAGGACGCGTCCGTGACTTGTCTTCGGAGGTGCCGACCGGACTTCTTCAAGCACGACAAGCACTCGAGACATTCCTGACCGCCTTGCCGCACACACTGCAGGTAGATCCTCGAAACACGATCATCGGCGGATTTTCGCAGGGTGCAATGCTGACTTGCGATCTCGTCATGCGTACCGCCTTCCCGTTTGCGGGATTGATTCAACTTTCAGGATCGCTGCTCGCCAAGCAGGATTGGCGGCCTTCCGTCGGCAAGCGGGCGGGCCTGCCCGTCTTCCAAAGCCACGGAATGCTGGATCCCATTCTCCCCTATGTGATGGCGGAGCGGCAGCGCGATGAGCTCACTTCTGCAGGAGTCAAGGTGCAGTGGCACAGTTTTCATGGAGGCCATGAGATTCCCGAACCGGTCCTGACGCGGCTGAGCGAATTCGTCACGAAGGTGCTGGCGAACACATGACGCTCCGCCCGTTCGAATTATCAGGGGCAGACGGCAAGATGATACGAGGCGATCGAGCTGACGGCAGCAACCGTCAGATTCTTTTCATTACCGGGTTTCTCTCGAAGCGCTGGGGGAACAAGAGCAAGGCGCTGGCCCAATGGTGCGCAGAACAAGGCTGGGGCTTTTGCTGCTACGATGTTCGTGGATTCGGGGATTCCGAGGGAAAGTTTACCGACTACACGCTCTCAGATTGGATCGCTGATGCCCGGTCCGTGATCTCGATGTTGCTGAGCACATCGGATCGGCTTACCATCGTCGGAAATTCATTGGGCGGGTGGATCGCGTGGTTGGTGGGACAGGAGCGTGACGAGGTCGAGCGGCTGATCTTCATCGCGCCGGCGTTCAACATGATGGGTGTGCGCGCGAAGACCATCTCGCCCGAACGACGGCATGATTGGCACAGCGCGGGATGGATGCCGTGGGACGATGATTCGCTCCACAGAGAGTGGCCGTTGTCCTGGAAATGGGTGGAAGAAAGCGAGGCGTATTGGACGTCGAGCTTCGATCGACTCCGACGGGTGCGGACATCGATCTTGCACGGGTCCGGCGACACCGTGATTGCTCCCGAAGGCAGCCGTGAATTTGTGGAACTCGTACGCCGTCGCGACCCTTCCTATCCGGTCGAGTTCCACCTCGTATCCGGAGATCATCGCTTGAATGGTCCCGAGCACATGGAACAGTTGCGCCGGCTCCTTCTTGAGCCGATGGTCTGAGGGCCGACATGCTCACGCTGATACACAAGGAATGTGGCGGGCCGGCACTTGAACCAAGCACGGCCGTTGGTGAAGTCTGCGCCCTTCCGGTCGACCGCCTTCCCTTTCCCTGCTTCAGCTGCCTGGAAGAAATCGTGGATGAATCGGAGCTCCGGCTGTCCGAAGAGCTGGGTATTTAGCCAGGTTGTTGCCTGAGAAATGGAGCGCTATTTCAGGTGTCCAAGAATTCTCGCAAGGCTTTGGCTGACGGTTTCTGAAACGTCGCCACCCGGCTGGGCGCTGTGCCGTTGAAACGGTTCAACGCCACCGCCGTTTCCGTCATCTTGGCAAGTACCGCGATGCAATTCAGGACAAGAGCCTTGCCGACCGTAAAGTGTGTTAGTCGTGAGAACAAGAGAGAGGGAAGTCCCCCTGCCGGTATGATCACTTCGATCCCACCCTTCACCAACGGCTCGACTTGCTTGCGGAATTGATGCAAGACCGTTTCGAACGTCTTTCGTTCGGTGAACGCGCGTACCAGCAGGGCGGGATCCGTCTCGATCGCCTTCACGGCCACCACGCGGCGCGAGAGGCCATAGCGCCGAATCTGTTCCTCATGCATCGGGATGAACACGGGATGAATCGTGACGAGCCCGATTTTCTGTCCGAGCGTGCAGGCATACAGCATGGACGCTTCGCCTAAACCCAACACCGGAATGTCCACCGTCGATCGCGCTTCGTAGAGTCCGCCATCTTGAAAATGGCCGATGGCAAACGCGTCATACCCTTTCCCCTGGGCCTCGACGGCATGGCGGATGACCTGCCGCGCACAGCGAAATTCTGTGAGACGATGCAGTTCGAGATCTGGCGGCACGATGCCATGCACGTCGAATCCGACATCCGTTCCTGCCATGCGGTTCAGCGCTTTCGCGAGGGTCTTGCAGTATGCGGATTGCTGATCAGGATCAACAAAACTCTGATACCAGATCTTGACGCGCCTCGGTTGAATGGACATGACGGCTCTCCGGGGTACTGATGAACGGCCCCTCATGTACCACAAAAGGCTGCCGTCGGTCAGGTGCACTCTGTGTGGCAGCCGAAGGATTGTACGGCAGCGCAAACGTCTGGTAAGGTGCCTGCTTTGCCACGACACGATCAACGAAGGAGCCACGACTCTCATGGCCACGAACGATAAACAAGTCATTTTCTCTTTGGTGAACGTCGGCAAAGTGTATCCGCCGAAGAAGCAGGTGCTGCGCGAGATCTATCTCGGGTTCTACTATGGAGCCAAGATCGGCGTGCTTGGATTGAATGGATCCGGCAAGAGCAGTCTCCTGAAAATCATCGCGGGCGTCGATCAGAATTTCACCGGAGAAATTTCTCGGTCCAAGGGCTACAGCGTCGGCTTGCTCGAGCAGGAGCCGGAACTCGATCCCAACAAGACCGTGAAAGAGGTGGTCGAAGAAGGCAAGAAGGACCTCGTGGCGTTGCTCAAAGAATACGAAGCGGTGAGCAACAAGATCGGTGAATCATCACCGGACGAAATGGAGAAGCTGCTCGATAAGCAGGCGCAGCTCCAGGAGAAGATCGAAGCGGCGAACGGGTGGGAACTGGAGAACCATCTTGACATCGCGATGGACGCGCTTCGCTGTCCTCCCGCCGATCAAACCATCGGCACGCTCTCCGGCGGGGAGAAACGACGTGTCGCGTTGTGCCGGCTGATGATTCAGGAACCGGATATCCTGCTCCTCGACGAGCCCACAAACCATCTGGACGCAGAATCCGTCCAGTGGCTCGAGCAGCACCTCCAGCAGTACAAAGGCACTGTGATCGCTGTAACGCACGATCGATATTTTCTCGACAACGTCGCCGGCTGGATCCTCGAGCTCGACCGAGGCCATGGCATTCCCTTTCAGGGCAACTATTCGTCGTGGTTGGAACAAAAGCAGGAACGGCTGGCCCAGGAGGAAAAGGCGGAATCCAAACGCAAGAAAACGCTGGAGCACGAGTTGGAATGGATCCGGATGTCGCCGAAGGCGCGCCAATCGAAGGGGAGAGCCAGGCTGAACCGCTACGAAGAGCTGGTCAATCAGAAACAGGAGCAACGCACCGATGACCTGGAGATCTACATTCCGCCGGGGCCGCGTCTGGGCGATGTCGTCGTGCAGGCCAACGGCGTGACCAAGGGGTTTGGCGACAAGCTCCTCTATGAAAGCATCAGCTTCGACCTGCCCAAGGGCGGGATCGTCGGTGTCATCGGTCCGAACGGTGCGGGGAAGACCACGCTCTTCAAAATGATCATCGGGAAAGACAAGCCTGACTCCGGCTCAATCAAGATCGGTGAAACCGTGAAGCTCGGCTACGTGGATCAGGACCGCAGCCTCGACGGCAACAAGACCGTCTATGAAGTGATTTCCGAGGGGCAGGAGACGGTGAAGCTCGGCAAGGTTGAGGTCAATGCTCGCGGCTATTGCGCCCGGTTCAATTTCGCCGGCGCGGATCAACAAAAGAAGGTGAAGGACCTGTCCGGTGGGGAGCGCAACCGCGTCCATCTCGCACGCATGCTCAAGGAAGGGGCCAACCTCATCATTCTCGATGAGCCAACGAACGATCTCGACGTCAATACGCTGCGAGCACTGGAAGAAGGTCTTGAGAATTTCGCCGGTTGTGCGGTGATCAGCAGTCACGACCGGTGGTTTCTCGACCGGATCGCGACGCACATCCTGGCGTTTGAAGGCGACAGCAAAGTGGTCTGGTTCGAAGGCAACTATAGCGACTACGAGGCCGACCGAAAGAAGCGTCTCGGCAAGGAAGCGGATCAGCCGCACCGCATTCGTTATCGCAAGCTCACGCGCCAATAGGCGGATCGGGTTGCCCTGTATTGGGTGGTGTGGTGATTCCTCCTCAGTGAGCCTTTGCCTCAATCACAGGCGCTGAAATGGCACCGCGTGCGATCATCACTGGGGCGGCGGGGTTGATCGGACAGTACCTCGTGAAATCAGCTCCGCGCTGGGCGCCCGGCTGGACGGTGGAGGGGATCGCTCGGCCGCAGCTGGATCTTACCGACCAGTCCGCAGTCTCTTCCGCTTTTCAACGATACCATCCGGATCTCATCATTCATTGTGCGGCGCTGAGTCGCACCAAGGATTGTGAGCAAGACCCGGAAGGAGCCGCACGCATCAACGTCGCTGCCACGAGCCTGCTTTCGCGGATCGCCCGACGCATCCAGTTCGTGTTCCTGTCGAGCGGCGAAGTCTTTGACGGCTCAGCCGGCTGGTATGACGAGAAGGCTCAGCCGAACCCCATTAATGTCTATGGGCGAACGAAGCTTGAGGCCGAGCGCGTGGTGTTGCAAAACCCGGCGCACACCGTCGTGCGCATTGTCCTGACGGCAGGCACCTCAGAGCATCGCAATCGGAGCTTCGTCGAAGACATGTGCCGGACCGCCAAAGTTGGGAAGGACATCACGCTGTATGCCGACGAGTTCCGCTGTCCGCTCCCGGCCGGTGCGGTCGCCCGAGCGTTGTGGGAATTGGTCCAACAGGACAAGCCAGGTTTGTATCATCTCGGCGGCAGCGAGCGTCTCTCCCGCTGGGAGATCGGAGAACTCCTCGTCCCATGGTTTCCTGAGCTGACCGGCCGGCTCATACACGGCACAGCACGCGATCATCCTGGAGCGCCGCGGCCGGCGGATCTGTCCTTGTCCTGCGGCAAGATTCAGCAAGTCCTCTCCTTTCGTTTACCGGGATTGCGGTCATGGCTCACAGAGAGTAGGCCGCGTGACCACGACCTCTGGGATTATCATCCTCATGTCCTCTGATCCGCTGTCGTTGGTCCTTTCCGGGTATGGAGCCATGGTGCTCGTCATGCTCGGCCTGTGGGCTGTGCAGTTGCGCACGCGCAACGCCTCGATTGCGGACGTTGGTTTTTGCTTTGGATTGATCGCTGTCGTGCTTTGGTATGTCCGAGAGGCGTCCGGAGAGACGGAACGGAAGCTGCTGGTGATACTCACGGTGTCCCTGTATGCGGGTCGGCTTGGATTCTTTCTTCTCTTTCACCGCGTGATCAGCAAGGCGGAGGACGCCCGCTATCAGGACTTACGCCGATCCTGGGGCACGCATGAACGCTGGCGGATGTTCGGCTATTTCCAGGTGCAAGCGGCGGCGGTCACGGCGTTTTCCTTGCCGTTTCTGGTCGTCATACAAAATCCGAGGCCGCCCTTTGGGTTCGGCGAATTAGCGGGGCTGCTGATCTGGATTGGAGCCGTCTCTGCTGAAGCCGTTTCGGATTGGCAACTGTCACGCTTTCGCGCCCGTCCCTGGAATCGCCAGCGTGTGTGTCGCGACGGGTTCTGGTATTGGTCGCGTCATCCCAACTATTTCTTCGAGTGGCTTCACTGGTGGGCCTATGTCGTCATGGCTGTTGGCGCGCCTGGCTGGCCGTTGACGCTGATCGGTCCGATTGGGATGGGATGGGCGCTCATCACTGTCTCCGGGATTCCCTTGGCGGAGCGGCAGGCGCTGAAGACGAGGGGCCAGGACTATCGGGACTACCAAGAAACCACCAATGCGTTTGTCCCGTGGAAGCCCAAACGACCGATCAGCCAGCGTTGAGCTTCGCGAGCCGTTCGCGGGCCGTTTGCGCCTGTGGACTCGAGGGATACAAACGGATCACTTCTTCGTAGAGCTGCTTGGCATGCGGAACGTTCATTTGCCGCTCTTCGAGTTCGGCCGTCTCCAGCAGTTCCTTTGGCTTGTCGCCGCTGCAGCCGCTCAGAAGCAGCGAAAACAGCAAGGCCGCGCCGGCCACGTTCTTCAAGGTCATGGCGTAGTGTAGCCAATTCTCGACCTGCTACGCCAGTCGAGCTACTCGAGCCATTTTTGCCACCAGGAGGCGCTCCGAAGCCCCCGTCTGCCGGCGTAGGAGGCGCCGCGCATCTTGTCCCAGTCCACCAGGACCTTCCCACGGTTGGCTTCGTGCTGAAGCTGCCAGTTCTGGAGGAGGTTCAAGCACGCGTGGTCAATGTGCCGTAAGGAGGTGCTGTCCACGCTGATGTCCGCGAACGGCGGTGCGGTCTCCAGCGTGGCGGCTAGTCGCGGCAGGCTCACGAACGTGGCAATGCCCTGGAGATGAAGCGTCAGTCTCCCCGTCGCGGGATCATGAACAAAAAACGTGTCGAGATTCTGGGTTGTATACAGCAGCTTGGCGAGCGCGAGGCACAACCCGACAATCACCCCTGTCAGCAAATTCACAAAGACAATGGTGCCCATGGTGGCAAAGAAGATGACCACTTCGCCGCGCCCGTGCTTCTTGAGTTCTGGAAGCACGCCGAAGTTCATCAGCTTGTAACCGGTGTACACCAGCACGGCCCCGAGACTGGCGGTCGGGATGAAGCGGAGCACGGACGGCAACAGCGACGCGAACACGAGCAGCCAGACCCCGTGAAAAATCGTCGAGGCTCTTGTCTTCGCGCCTGCCTCGACATTGGCGGAACTCCGAACGATCACCCCCGTCATGGGCAATGATCCGATGAATCCGCACAGCATGTTGCCCACGCCTTGCGCAAACAGCTCGCGGTTGTATCGTGTACGCGGGCCGGTATGCAGCTGATCGACCGCCGACGCGGACAGCAGCGTTTCGACGCTGGCGATGAATGCCAGGCCCAGGGCCTCCGCGAGGATGTCGGTATCCAAAAAATGGGAGAGACTTTGGAATGTGGGGATGTGCACGATGGAGAACAGATTGTCCTGCACTTCGATGCGCTGGATCTGAATCTCGAGAAGTGCGGACACGGCGGTCGAAACAGAGACGCCCATCAATACCGCCGGCATCACATGAAACCGTTTAGGCAGGATCAGGTTCCAGCACACCATCGTGCCGATGGTGAGCACGCCGATCCGTGCGGCCAGATGATGATTCATCGGCGTGCTGTCGTCGTCGATCAGACCTTTCCAGACGGCGGATGGCAGGGACAGAATGTTCTCCAGGCCTGATCCTTTGGGCAAATCGTCGATCATGATGTGAAACTGACTGGCGAAGATGAGCGCACCGATGCCCGCCAGCATGCCATGGATGACCGCGGGCGAGACGGCGCGAAACCATTGTCCGAGCTGCAGCCAGGACCAGAGGATCTGGATTAGGCCGGCCGCAATCACGATGACGCCAAAGGCCTCCAGCCCCTGGTCGCGAATCAGTTCATAGACGATCACCGTAAGACCGGCTGCAGGTCCGCTGACCTGCAACGGAGAGCCGGAGAGCCATCCGACAACAAGGCCTGCGACGATGCCCGTGACAATGCCGGAGCCGGTTGGAGCGCCCGAGGCGATCGTGATGCCGATGCAAAGCGGGAGGGCCACCAAAAACACGACGACAGAGGACAACGCATCGTGGCGGAGATCGGCTAATCTGTTGAAGGGTCCGAAGGATTGGAGATTCATGGTCGATGACATTCTCTACGGCCCACTGTAGCCGATTCTCGAGTGGCTCCCAAGATAATGCAGGAAATGGGCGGCGCGGGGAAGGGCCTACGCACAGGCGTCAATGCCATACTGCGGAGCGGTGATGTTCTCGCTCCGGCAGCGTGGGCAGCGGCCAGGTCTGGTGAGTTTCGTGCGATCGCGAAAGACAAAGCCGCAGTCCCGACAGGAGGACGGTTCCAGGATGAAGCGTCTCTCTCGACCCCGCGCGACGGTTTTTACGACATGCGCGAGATGATCTTCCACTTGCCGCTCAGGAATGCCGAGGAGTTGCGCAAGCTGGTAGGAGGAGAGCCGGGACCCCGTCAAGAGTCCGACTATCCGCTGGCGCACGGTCTGTGACACGGGCGGCATGCCGGCCATCCTAGGGGAAGGGCGGCGTGAATTCCAAGTTGAATGCCTTCCGAGACTTTGGCAGGATGAAGCCACGATGCCTTTCACGCGTGCGGACGAAATGGCCGATCTGGCACTGAGGCGCGTGACGGCTTCCGGCGCCGAATATGGCGATATCCGCTTCCTCAAGAGCACCAGCCAAACCATCAGCGGCGAAGACCGGCGGATTGCATCCATCCGCGACGTGGAGGACAGCGGGTTCGGTGTGCGCGTGCTCTATCATGGAGGGTGGGGGTTTGCTGCCAGCTCGGTGTTGTCCCTCGAGGAAATACCGCGTGTGGCAGACTTAGCCGTCGAGATCGCCAGAGGATCGGCCTCTCTCGCTAGCGAAAAGACTCGCTTGGTGGAAGAACCGGTCCACCGCGACCGGGTAGCGACCCAAACCCGGATCGAGCCCTTGACCGTGCCGCTCGATCGAAAGACGACGCTGCTGCGCGAGGTGATGGACTGTGTGCAGCGTGAGCCGGAGATCGTTCGCAGCAGCGCAAGCCTCTGGGCACGCCGCGACCGCAAACTGTTCGTGTCGACCGAGGGGACAAGGCTGGAATTTGATCTGTGCGCCGTGCAGGGCGAGTTCACTGCGACCGCCCGGTACGATGGCCGCTTCGCGTCCCGCACCTTTTCGACCCCGCATCTGCGCACGGGCTATGAGATGATCGAGGCGGCGGACTTCATGGCCCATGCGCCCCTCATCGCGTCACAGGCAGTCGAAAAGGTCAAGGCGCCGGCCGTCCGGCCCGGTCTCTATGATCTCGTGCTGGATCCCGAGCATCTCGCCTTGACGATGCACGAATCCTGTGGCCATCCCAGCGAATTAGACCGCGCGTTGGGCTACGAAGCGAACTATGCCGGCACCAGTTTTCTCACTCCGGAGAAGCGCGGCACCTTCCGGTACGGGTCCCCCCATGTCAATCTGGTCGCAGATAACACCGAACCCGAGACCCTCGCCGCGACCGGCTACGACGACGACGGGGTGGCCTGTCAACGGTGGGACATTGTCCGGGAAGGCCTGTTCGTCGGCTATTGCACCAACCGTGAGGTTGCCGCAAAGATCGGCGAAACCAGGTCGCGAGGTTCAAACCGGGCGGATAGTTGGGGCAGCGTCCCGATCGTGCGCATCGCCAATATCGGCTTGGAGCCCGGTTCGGCTTCGGTGGACGAGCTTCTTGCCGACGTGAAGCGGGGCATCTACATCGAAGGTCATGGGTCGTACAGCATCGATCAGCGGCGCTATAACTTCCAGTTCGGGGGAGACGCCTTCTGGTTGATCGAGAACGGCAAGCGCACCCACATGCTGCGGGACGTGATCTACCACGGGATCACGCCGGAGTTCTGGAATAGCTGTGACGGCGTGGCCGACCGCCGTCATCGCCGCCGCTTCGGCTTCATCACATGCGGCAAGGGCCAACCGGGCCAGTCCGGCTGGATGACGCATGCCGCTTCCCATGCGCGGTTCCGCCGTGTCGCGGTCATCAAAGGATAGCTAAAGTGAGCACCGCCAACGCCAAGACCTGGCCAAAATTGACGAGCGCGGACGAATTTCGATTCCTCGCCGACCTCGTATTGAAACGATCAGAGGCGGACCATACCGTGATCAACTGTCATGATCAGCACGGCGGAACGACACGGTTCGCGAACAGCCGCGTCGTCCAAAACGTCGATACCAGACGAGGCACGCTGACGGTCGCCGTGGCCTTCGACCGAAGACGCGGCTCGGCCACCACCACGGATTTTACGGCCGGTGCAGTCCAAGACACACTTGACCGGGCCGAACGCATCGCCCGAGTATCTCCGGAAGATCCTGAGTTTCTCCCTCCGCCGGAACCGCAGGTCTTTCCGACGCCCTTGACGAGCCGGCCGGAGACGACGGCGGCCGGACCCTCCCGGCGGCTTGAATACGCCAACGAGGCCATCGGTCAATGTCGCATTGAAAATCTTCAGGCCGCCGGCATCGTCTCGTCGTCAGTCGCCTCGGTGGGCATCGCGGCGAGCAGCGGCTTGTTTGCCCAGGAGGAACGTACCGAAGCGCGTTTCAGCCTCACGGTACAGGCCGAAGACGCGACCGGTTGGAGTGCAGCCGCTCATCGTTCCATCGATCACCTGAAAATCCAGGACCGGACCTTGTCAGCGATCAACAAGGCGAAGCGAAGCCGTGACGTTCAAGAGCTGGCGCCGGGGCGCTACCGGGTCATTTTGGAGCCGGCGGCAGTGGCGGGTCTGTGGAGTTGGATGCTCTGGACGCTGGATGCAAAATCCTATGACAAGGGCACGAGCCCATTCGCAGGACAGCTGGGCCGTCAGATTCTGGACGAACGGCTGACTCTTCAAAATCTTCCCGATCATCCCGACCTCCTCGGCACTGGCTTCACGCACGAAGGCTTGCCGAGTGAAGACTCGGTCTGGATCGAAAAGGGGGTATTGCGACAGCTGGCCTACGACCGGTTCACCGCTCAGCAGCACAAGATTAAACGCATCGCGACACTTGAGGCGCCCTGTGTATCGGCATCAGGCCCCGCCGCATTTAAAACTCAGGAACTCATCAAGCGGTGCGAACGCGCCATCCTCGTCACCAACTTTTGGTATATCCGCACGGTGAATCCGACCGATCTGACGCTGACCGGCATGACACGGGACGGCACATTTCTCGTGGAAGACGGCCAAATCACCACGGCCGTGCGGAATTTCCGTTTTCACGAAAGCCCGTTGCGGGTGTTCAAACAGGTGGAGGCCTTTACGGAGCCCGTGGAAGCCGTCACCTCCGAGACCGGCAAGATGCTGGTCCCCGCAATGGTCCTTCCCGATTTTCATTTTTCCAGCGTCACCAGATTTTGAGGCAAACCGGTGAGTGCCGATCGAGGATGGGCTACAAGACCTGTCATGTGCGCGCTCGGAGTTTTGCTGTCCCTGTGGGGGGCTCCACCCCTCGTGGCTCACGGGAAGCCGCAACTGTATGACGACCTCGGCACGCTTCATCATCCGATCAGCACTTCGTCTGAGTCGGCGCAACGGTATTTTGACCAGGGATTGCGGCTGGTCTATGCCTTCAATCACGAAGAAGCCATTCGCTCGTTCGAGGAGGCGGCCAAACTGGATCCAGGCGCGCCCATGCCCTATTGGGGAATCGCACTGGCGCTGGGACCGAACATCAATGCGCCCATGTCGAAGGACGACGGACGCCGGGCAGTCGAGGCCGTCAAGCAGGCGCAGGCCCGACTGTCCACCGCGACTGCGGCCGAGCGCGCCTATATCGAGGCCTCAGCGAAGCGCTATCTCGGTTCTCCCCGCGCGTCGCGCGCCGCCTTGGACAAGGCTTACGCGGACGCGATGCGGTCCGTGTGGAAGACCTTCTCCGATGACGCGGACGCGGGCGTGCTGTTCGCCGAGGCCATGATGGATCTTCGGCCTTGGGACTTTTGGACCGCGGAGGGGGCCCCGAAGCCCGGGACTCAAGAAATTGTTTCGACGCTCGAGGCGGTTCTCGACAAGCAGCCAGACCATCCCGGCGCCTGTCATTACTATATTCACGCTGTCGAAGCTTCGCGTGAACCGCAGCGCGCGCTGGCTTGTGCCGACCGTCTTCCCGGGCTCATGCCCGGCGCGGGCCACTTGGTCCATATGCCGGCGCATATCTACGCTCGCATCGGGATGTATCACCAATCGTCCGAGCGCAATGCCGAAGCGGCCCATGCCGATGAACGGTATCTGGCCGGCGCGCATTTGACCGGCGATTATGCCGATGGGTATTACAGTCACAATCTCCATTTTTTATGGTCTTCGCTGATGATGGAAGGACGCAGCGCAGAAGCCCTGAAGGCGGCCACCTCGCTCGTCTCCACCATTACGGACGAAGAAGCCAAAGCAAACCGCAGTAAAGAAGCCTATCTCACGACGAAGTTGTTTACCCGGATCCGTTTCGGCCAATGGGAAGACCTTTTGCGGGAACCTCCGCCTGCGAAAGGCCTGCGTCTTCTCGAGGGTGCCTGGCGACTGGGCCGTGGAATGGCCTTGGTTGCGACCGGTCGCGTACCGGGTGCGGAGGGCGAGCGCCAGGCACTGCTGATGCTCACAAAACAGTTCAGACGAAGCAGGAATCAGCAGGATAAGCTCGAGCGCGACCTGTTAAAAATCGCCGAGCGCCTACTGGCCGGTCAAATCGCTGCTCAACGCCGTCGTCATGATGAAGCCATCAAGACGTTGCGGGAGGCGACGAAAATCGAGGACTCGTTGCAGGGCGCCGAACCGCCGCATTGGGCGCTTCCCGTGCGCCACTACCTCGGCCCCGTCTTGCTGCTCGCCGGTCGTGCTTCGGAGGCTGAAGCCGAGTACCGGGCCGATCTGAGATGGTACCCGGAAAATGGGTGGGGATTGTTTGGCTTGCTCCAAAGCCTGAAGGTTCAGCGAAAGGATGCCGACGCCGCCGAGGCCTCTGACCGGTTCGAAAAAGCCTGGGCCCATGCCGACGTCACGCTTGCCGCCTCGCGGTTCTAGACCGTTGCCCTCCTGCTTACCTCGCGTCCATCCGCTCGTGCGGGCCCTTTTTTGACAAACGCCGCATGAAAGCGGCTACAATCTTCGCACGTTCAACCTTAGGGGCAACAGGGTGCGATACGTCGTCGGAGTCATGGGCCCGGCCAAGGCCAGAAGAAAAGATGTGGAAAATGCGCGTGCGCTCGGAGAACTCATTGCCAGGCGTGAATGGGTCTTGCTCACGGGCGGACGCGATGTGGGCGTCATGCATGCGGCGAATCAGGGAGCCAAGAAGGTCCCTCGCAGTTTGACGGTTGGAGTGCTTCCGACGACCAGGGACAGGATTTCAAAATATGTGGATGTGGCGGTCATCACGGAAATGGGCAATGCGAGAAACAACGTCTGCGTCCTTTCGAGTCAGGTGATCATCGCCTGCGGCTTAGGGGGCTCTGGCACCGTGTCGGAAGTGGCGTTGGCGCTCAAGGCCGGAAAGGAAGTGGTGCTGCTCGGCGCAACGCCCACCGAAGAAAAATTTTTCAAACACTTAGGCGGCCGGCTCGTGTCCAGTGTGCAGACACCGGAAGATGCGATCAACGCCATCTTGAAACGTTTTGAGCGCGGCAACGGCTCGAACATGCAGGCGCCTCAACCATGGGGAGGCTGTTGACGTTTGCAGCCATCCACCGGCAGGGAAGGACCGTAAAGAGGGTGGAGGGACTCGACGGAGTCGCCAAAGGAGGATAACCATGACGGCCTCGCGATGGACGATGAGCCTCATACTGTCAGGCATGGCTCTAGCAGCCGTGCATTTCGCCTTGGCCCAACCGCCCAGCTCCGGAACAGCCCCGGTGGCCAAGGCCTATTTTGCCGGTGGGTGCTTTTGGTGCATGGAGGAGGCCTTTGAGAAGGTGGATGGTGTGCGTGAGGTCGTGTCGGGGTACATGGGGGGCACCGTCAAAAATCCCAGTTACGAACAAGTCTCGGCAGGACAGACGGGACATGCCGAATCGGTCGAGGTGCGCTACGACCCGGCGAAAGTGACGTATACCCAGTTGCTGGAAGCCTTCTGGCGCAACGTCGACCCTGTGACCCCCGACGCGCAGTTCTGCGATCACGGGAATCAGTACCGGGCGGCGATTTTCTATCAGACCGAAGAGGAGAAGCGGGCGGCGGAGGAGTCGAAGCGGGCGATCGAACAGTCCAAACGGTTTTCAACGCCGATCGTCACCCAATTGACAGCCGCGTCGGAATTCTATCCGGCCGAGGATTATCATCAGGATTTCTACAAGAAAAATCCCATCCGTTACAAATACTACAAGTTCACCTGTGGCCGTGCGCAGCGTCTTGAAGTCCTATGGGGAAAGTCATAGGCGGTGAGGATCCCTCAGCCGACTGCCTCAAAAATGAGACGCTCGTTGCACACTCCTGTGCAGCTCACTGCACATGTCGAGATGAACGTTTGCCTCATCTTTCGCGGTGTTGCACGAAATCGACCCAGGCATGGATGTTGAGCGCTTCATGAGGGATGGACTGGTGGGACAACCCTGTCTTTCGAAGAGCAGCTCGCGGCAGCGGCATTGGCCTCCTCGCCGTGCTGATGGTCGTCCTGGCTCCGGTTGCGACAATTTCCGATTCCGAAAATCGCCTGCACTACTCGAAGCAAGACATTCGACGGGCAATCACCTTTTATGCGAAGCGTTACCGTCTTGATCCCGCGTTGTTGCGCGCCGTGATCAAGGCCGAGTCGGATTTTCGTCAACACGTCGTCTCAAAGAAGGGAGCCATCGGCCTTATGCAGCTGACTCCCGACACGGCAGCCACCTTGCGGGTGGCCAATGTGTATGATTCCGTCGAAAACATCCGCGGCGGTGCCAGGCAACTCCGCCACCTGCTAAACCGCTATCAAGGGGATCTTCCGCTCGCGTTGGCTGCGTACAACGCCGGTGTGCATCGCGTCAAAGGAGGCCGGGTGCCACAGATCCGAGAGACGCGTCAGTATGTGAGGAAGGTGCTCCGCTACTACCGTCAGTTGCACGCTCCGCCACGGGCACTCCGAGAACCCCCCGGCGGGGTTCTCCCTGGTCGGAATGGCTCGGCATCCAGAACGGTGGCGTGAGGGTCAGGCCATTAGAGTTTGACCTTCATCAGAATAGACCGGAGCCGTTCGCGCTGTGCGGGCCTGATCCCAGTGAATTCCATTCCAAAACTTTGGCCATCCACCCATCGGACCAGCGCATGATCAATCCGTAACGGCCACTGTTGATCCTGGAGAAACAACGACAATTTCAGGGATTGGCCGACCTTCACTTCCGTGAGGGACGTGGCCTTGCAGCCGTTCGTGGAAATGTCCAAGACCGTGGCTTCGCCTTCGAATTCCCCCTCGCCGAAAAAGAACAGACGACGATGCATCGTGAGCCGTCGGCCACGACGCTCGAACAGCGGGTCTTCCTCGGGGCTCCGGAGCGTCTGATCCTGTGTCGGCTTGCTCATTCGATCAACCCTCAGCATTCCGTTTCACTGGTAAGCACACACTAGGGCTCACCTTGAGTATAGAGGGTTGATTGTTACACGCATTCCCCATGAGCAGTACCTCAAAGGGGCTAGCAGTGACTTTAGCATGCAAAGAAGAGAGTGCCATAATAAATACGTAAGGTAAATTGATAACAAATAAGGTGCCGAACAGCTTGACGGACGTAGGATTGCTCTGCGACAAGGGGTATGTAACGAGCGCATTGATGGATGCTAAACGGATCAATCAACGAATGGCCGAGTTAGGCCAGTCCGAAATCCGGGCGATGACCCAGGCATGCGTGGCGGCGGGAGGCCTCAACATGGCGCAGGGCGTCTGTGATACGCCTGTCCCGCCTGTCGTGCTCGCAGCCGCAGCAGAAGCGATGGCGGGCGGAAAGAATACGTATTCTCGTTTTGATGGGCTACCCGAACTCCGGGCGGCGTTGGCGCACAAACTGGCACGCGACAACGACATTCACGCCGATCCCGAGACCGATATTACGGTTAGCGCCGGCGCCACCGGATCGTTTCACGCCGCCTGTCTGGCCCTACTGAACCCGGGCGATGAGGTCATCCTGTTTGAACCCTTCTATCAATATCATGTGAGCGCGTTGCGGGCCGTTGAAGCGGTTCCAGTCATCGCAACACTTGCGGCTCCAGAGTGGACCCTGTCTCTGGACGCCGTCGACCAAGCCGTCACTCCTCGGACCAAGGCCATCATTGTCAACTCACCTGGGAATCCGTCGGGAAAGGTCTTCACCACAGAGGAATTGGAAGGCATCGCGCATATCGCGCTGCACCATGATCTCTTGATCTTCACAGACGAGATCTACGAGTATTTTCTCTACGATGGTCGCCGCCACGTAAGCATGGCCTCGTTGCCTGGCATGGCGGAGCGGACCATCACTGTCGGCGGATATTCCAAAACCTTTAGCATCACTGGCTGGCGCATTGGCTACAGCGTGGCAGCGCCGAGATGGACGCAAGCCATCGGCGCAATGAACGACCTGCTCTACGTCTGCGCACCCACACCTCTGCAGGCAGGCGTGGCGGCGGGCATTGAAGAATTGCCGGCCGCGTTCTATCGCCAACTGGCAAAGGAGTATCAGCACAAACGCGATCGCTTCTGCGCATCCTTGGCCCAGGCAGGTCTGCCTCCTGCGGTCCCACAGGGCGCCTATTATGTGCTGGCCGATGCGACGAGGCTGCCGGGCAAGAACGGCAAGGACCGCGCCATGCATGTCCTCAAGCGCACCGGCGTGGCCGGAGTCCCCGGTGAAGCATTTTTTTGCGGCCGTGAGGGATCGCGGTACATCCGCTTCAGTTATGCGAAGACCGATGCAGATCTCGACGAAGCCTGCCGGCGCATCACGCGCCTTTCTTGAGCAAGGGCTTTTGAGAACTTGTCCGGATCCTCCTCCCGTGATATGAACACATCTATGCGTCACGCGATGTGGAAGCTCGCCTTGTCGGCCGTCCTAGTCTTGTCGGCCGCGGCATGCACGACGCCCTCAGGCCACGAGGGAGTCGTGCCGCCGCTGATCATGCCTTCTGAAGCGCAGGAGGATCGCCGCGTGTTGGCCGGTGAGTGGGATTATGAAGAGGGGGCGGTCGTGACCTTGATCCTCGACGAACAGGGAAACGGCACGTATCCTTGGAAGGGCGGCCGGTTCGAAACGCATTCGCTGTCCGACCATACCTGGCACGGCAGGTGGATTCAGCAGGACAACGACCGCGAGGGAGGCTTTACCGTGCAATTGTCTCCGGATTTCTCGAGCGGTGAAGGCCGATGGTGGTACACAAGAATTGAGAACGATCCAGCACCGACGCAAAAAGGCGGGACGTTCCAGCTGACGAAAAAATCTTCTACAGTGAACGGTAGTCCTCCCACTCCCTGACATGCAAGAACGCAAGCACGTCCGGTTTGCGGTACAACGGCCCGTGTCATTCCGAGGAGATCTCGTGACCGGCACCGGCACTATCCTCAATATTTCCCGGCAAGGGTGTGCCATCGTCTCCGACTCCGTCGCGGAAACCCAGGCGTATCTGCAACTGCAAGTCCAGCTGCTCGAGGAAGAGGAACCGGTACAGGTGGATTTGGCCGCCGTGCGCTGGTCGAGCGCCAGGAGGTTCGGCGTGGAATTCATCAAGATGCAGCACGATGTAGGAGAACGGCTCAGGAAGTTCGTCAAGCTGCTGGAAGCGGAAGGGTAAGACTGCCTACTTCATCGCGATAGCTCTCACCTGTTCGAAGGTCGTGAGGCCTCCGAGGGCTTTCAGAATCCCGTCCTGCATCAGCGTAATCATGCCCTCTTTTTTTGCCAGGCTTGTCATGTCCGAGGTTTTCGCGCGGTTCTGGATCAACGTCTTCATTTCATCGGTCCCCCGCATGAGCTCGTGCAGCGCGACCCGCCCTTTGAACCCTGTCTGGCGGCAGTGGTCGCAGCCGCGGCCGCGATAGAGCCGAAATCCGTCATCGTAGGCGGGCAGTTTCATGGTGTCCCACGAGGCCGGACCGTACTCGCGCAGGATTTTGTCATAGTCCTGCATGGACGGATGATACGGCTCTTTACAATGCGTGCAAATCCGCTTACAGAGCCGTTTTGCCAGGATGCCTTGCATGGCGTCGGCAAAATTGAAGGGATCGCATCCCAGGTCGAGGAGACGGATCACCGTTTCGACCGCGCTGTTGGTGTGCAGCGTACTCAACACGAGATGTCCCGTCAGCGAAGCCTCGACTGCCACGTCCGCAGTTTCCCTGTCGCGCATCTCGCCGATCATGATGACATCCGGATCTGCGCGGAGAAACGACCGCATGGCCGCGGCGAACGTAAAGCCGATCTTTGGCAGCACCTGGACCTGTCTTAGCCCTTCCTGCGTGATTTCAATCGGATCCTCCGCGGTCCAGATTTTCCGGGCATCCGTATTTAATCGATGCAGTACCGCGTGAAGGGTCGTCGTTTTTCCTGATCCGGTGGGGCCGACGCACAAGATGATGCCATGCGGCTTTTCAATAATCTCTAAGAGGGCCGTGAGAGTCGACGGCGCAAATTCCATCGATTCAAGTGCCATGGGCTCTTTCGCGGTGAGGAGCCGCATCACGATATCTTCGTTGTTGCCGGCGGTCGGCAGCGTGGCGACCCTGACTTCGATCTCCTTGTCGCGGTTCAGCTTGAACCGAAGTTTGCCGTCTTGCGGTTTCCGTCGTTCGGCGATATCCAGGCTTGACATGATCTTGATGCGTGACACCAGAGCGCGGCGATAGGTGGCCGGAATCCGCATATAGGTCGAACAGGTCCCGTCGATGCGAAAGCGGATCGCCGTTTCCTTGCGGTCGGAGTACGGTTCGATGTGGATGTCAGACGCTTCATGCCGGTAGGCCTCGGCAATAATTTGGTTGGCCAGTCGGACAATGGCAGAGTCGTTCTCGTCGATTTCGCCGGTGTCGGCATCCGAGGCTTCCTCGATTCTGGCGTCGTGAACAAGCTCGCCAAGAGTATCTTCGATCGATCCGGTCTCGGTCATTCCGAGCGTCGATTGCAGGAAGCGCTTGATATCGCACTTCAAACTTACCGCGTACCGGATCGTCATGCCGGGAAACGCCCGCTGAATGTCATGTCCCCTGACGATGTCATGCGGGTCGTCGATGAGCACGTCGAGGAAGCTCCCGTGCGTCTTCAACGGGAGCCATGAATGTTTCCACAGGTAGTCTTGGCTCAAATCTCTCGTAAGTTGAGGATCGACGATCGTCTTTTCGTCATAGGGGATGTAGGGGCAGTCGAAAAACTTGCTCAGGGCTTTGCCGAGCGCAGCCTTGGGCACTCGATACTTGTCGAGCAACACGTGTTCCAGATCGACGCCCTGCTGGAGGGAGTCCTGCACCGCTTTGATCAGATCGCCCTGGCGGATGAAGCTTTCATCGATCAGCAGATCGAAGGCGCGCGGGTCGATCGTTCGGCTTACTGTCTTCTGCATCGGTCAATGGTTCAACGAATGAAGAACGAACATGTGATGGGCGGCGTAGAGGCCTGGGGCGCCCGAAAACACCTCTCAGGACGTGCCCAACGCCGTCCCTCACGCCGCCTGTGAATAGAACCGAGTATACGGGTCCGGCGTCGATCCTCAATGAATAAGTGAAAAGGAACAGCGCGGTTGGGGGACAGTCGTTAGGAAAGCGTGGAACCATGGGTCGGAGGATTGACGAGCTCGAAAAGAGCCGAATAATCCAGGTCGCCCAAACCTTGTGTAATGGCGCGCTCGAGAAGCACCGGCAGCCCGTTCAGCGCGTCCGTCGTCAACCCGCGTGCCGTAGCCTCCCGGCAACACAACCTGAGATCTTTGAGAAGATGGCGGGTCGAAAAGTTCGGGTGGTGGTAATCACGTTTCAGAAGACGAGGCAGCTTCTTATCGAACGTCGGCGCATAGAGCGCGCTTTCACGGAGAATGGCCATGAACGTCTCG
>Ga0207648_10000089_pt1 | contig 86359 bp, 82 predicted proteins | sample KBSMisM32_FD_184310 | JGI IMG/M metagenome (GOLD analysis project Ga0207648, IMG submission 184310) | Miscanthus rhizosphere microbial communities from Kellogg Biological Station, Michigan, USA - KBS Miscanthus M3-2 (SPAdes) (version 2) | ecosystem: Host-associated > Plants > Roots >...
GGCAGCCGGCGTGCAAGTGGTCGCACGTGAAAAGGCGACCGACAAGACGACCGACTTCAAGGCGATCCTGACCAAGATGAAGGGCAAGGCGCCGGACGCCGTCTTCTACGGCGGCATGGACGCCACGGGCGGCCCGATGATCAAGCAGGCGCGGGAACTCGGCATCAAGTCGGTGTTCAGCTTCGGCGACGGCGCGTGCACCGACGAAATGGCCAAGCTGGCCGGTGCCGCGGCGGAAGGGCTGATCTGCTCGCAAGCGGGCCTGCCGGCTTCGGCCGCGAGCGCGCAGTTCAATGACGCGTTCAAGGCGAAGTACGGCGACGTCAAGCAATATGCGCCGTTCTTCTACGACGCCGTCGGACTGATGATCGCGGCGATGCAGAAGGCGGATTCAACCGATCCGGCCAAGTACCTGCCCGAACTGCAGAAGATCAGCTACAACGGCGCCACCGGCAAGATCGAATTCGACGAAAAGGGCGACCGCAAGAACGCCGAGATCACGATCTTCACGCTGAAGGATGGCAAGGTCGTTCCTGTCGGCGTGGTCAAGGCGGGCAAGGCCTCGTCGTTCGAAGACTTCATGAAGGAAATGAAGATGGCAGCGGCGCCAGCCGCCCCGGCAGCTCCTGCCGCGGCACCGGCGATGGCCCCGGCCGAGGCGCCGAAGAAGTAATCGCGCATCGCACGGCAACATCGAAAGGCGGCGTTCCTCACGGGACGCCGTCTTTTTTTGTCCATCACCGATGCCTTGCATCGAAGCGGTCAGGGTTCCGCTGGCGCGCGGCGATGGAGCGCGACGCCAGCGCGGAGTGGGCCACCAGCGTAGGGCGAATCTGTCGCCATCGGCGCAGTGCGTGCGGCGCGCGGCGGGTAGTCGTGTGTTGACTGCCCGCCGCGCGGCGAAACACGCACGCGACGATACGCCGGGCGACAGCTGAGCCCGAGGCTGGTGGCCCGCTCCGCTCCAGCGCAACGATCAAGTCGACGATGGGAATGCTGACGATTGCCAACGCCGCGCTTGCCGCGGTTCCCGGGTTCGGCCCACAATCGCGGGCGTACTAACCGAAGGTCAGGGGAGTTTCTGGATACATTCCTGCAGCAGATGGTGAACGGACTGACGCTGGGAAGCGTCTACGCCATCGTCGCGCTGGGTTACACGATGGTGTACGGGATCATCCAGCTCATCAACTTCGCGCACGGCGAAGTGGTGATGATCGGCGCGATGGTCGCCTACACCGTCATCGTGACGCTGGTCGGCGCCAACACCGGATTGCCGCCGGTCGCGATCGTGCTGCTGGGCCTGCTGGCAGCCATTCCGGTCTGCATGGGCGTCGGCTACACGCTCGAACGCGTCGCTTATCGCCCGTTGCGCCGCGCACCGCGCTTGGCGCCGCTGATCACCGCGATCGGCCTCTCGATCATCCTGCAGCACCTGGCCCTGATCATCTGGAGCCGCAACCCGTTGCCGTATCCGCAGATCATCCACACCGTTTCCTATCACATCACAGCGACGCCCGACGGCGCGACGATCACCAACGTGCAGGTCGCGATCATTGCCGGATCGCTGGCGATGATGGGCGGCCTCCTGCTGCTCGTGTACAGGACGAAGCTCGGCATCGCGATGCGCGCCACGGCGCAGAACCAGGAGGTCGCCGGCCTCATGGGCATCGACATCAACCGGGTGATCTCCCTGACGTTCGTTATCGGCGCCGCGCTCGGGGCCGTTGCCGGTGTGATGGTGGGCAGCTATTACGGCATCGCCCACTACCAGATGGGATTCATTCTCGGCCTCAAGGCGTTTTCCGCCGCGGTGCTGGGCGGCATCGGCAACTTGGCGGGCGCGATGCTGGGTGGGCTGCTGCTCGGCATCATCGAGGCTCTCGGCGCCGGCTATGTCGGCGATCTCACCAACCTGTGCAACCTGTCCGGATGGTTCGATGCGCTGGCGCAACGCTGCGCGTCCGATCCCAATCTCACGTTGTTCGGATCCAACTACCAGGACGTGTTCGCCTTCCTGGTGCTCATCGCGGTGCTGATCTTCCGTCCGTCCGGGCTCCTGGGCGAACGCGTTTCGGACCGCGCCTGACGCCATGCACAGCCTTTTCGACGTCCGCCGCAATCCCAAGCTCGCGTGGGCGGGCATCGTCCTCGTGGGCGCCGCGCTGCTCGCATTGCCCTTCGTCATCGCCTCCGCCGGCACGTTCTGGGTGCGGATCACGAACCAGGCAATCCTCTATTGCTTCCTGGCACTCGGACTCAACATCGTCGTCGGCTTCGCCGGGCTGCTCGACTTGGGCTACATCGCGTTCTATGCCGTCGGCGCCTACGTCTACGCGCTGCTTGCGAGTCCGCACTTCAACCTGCACCTGCCATTCTGGATCATCCTGCCGATGGGTGCGGCGGTTGCCTGCATGTTCGGCGTGCTGCTGGGCGCGCCGACGCTGAAGCTGCGTGGCGACTACCTCGCCATTGTCACGCTCGGCTTCGGCGAGATCATCCGGATATTCCTGAACAACCTGTCGCAGCCTGTCAACATCACGAACGGGCCGCAAGGGCTGTACCTGATCGATCCGTTCCGCATCGGCACCTTCAACTTCGCGCAACAAGAGACGATTCTCGGCCTCGACTTCACGGGACCGGTGAAGTACTACTACTTCTTCCTCGCGGCACTCATCGCGGTCATGGTCATCAATATGCGCCTGCAGGACTCGCGCATAGGTCGCGCGTGGGAGGCCATTCGCGAGGATGAGGTGGCGGCGCGGGCGATGGGCATCAACACGCGCAACATCAAGCTGCTGGCGTTCGCAATGGGCGCGTCATTCGGCGGCATCGCGGGCGGCATGTTCTCCGCGATCCAGGGGTTCATCAGCCCGGAATCGTTCATCCTGGTCGAGTCGGTGATGGTTCTGGCGATGGTCGTGCTGGGCGGCATGGGGAACATCTGGGGCGTGGTGCTCGGCGCCGTCCTGCTGTCTTTCGTGCCCGAGTTGCTGCGCGAGTGGGTCGGCCCCGTGCAGACGGCGCTGTTCGGGCGTCCGCTCATCGAACCCGAGGTGATCCGCATGCTGCTGTTCGGGCTGGCGCTGGTGCTGATGATGCTGTTCCGGCCCGCCGGCATCCTCCCATCCGCGCTGCGCAAGCGCGAACTCGAAGTCGTGAAAACGTGACCGACGACGCAAATCGATTGGCGCTGCTCACGGCCAAGGGAGTCGCAAAGCGCTTCGGCGGCGTACAGGCGCTGTCCGACGTCGACTTCACGATCAACCATGGCGAGATCTACGGGCTGATCGGTCCCAATGGCGCCGGCAAGACATCGCTATTCAACGTTCTGACCGGCATCTATGTCCCCGACGGCGGCGAATTCGTGTTCGACGGCGAGCCGCTGCACGGATTGAAGCCGAACGATGTGGCCGCGCGCGGCATCGCGCGCACCTTCCAGAACATCCGGCTGTTCGCCAATCTCTCCGCGCTGGAAAACGTGATGATCGGCCGCCACGTGCGCACGCACGCAGGGGTATGGGGCGCGATCTCGCGCAACGCGGGCACGCGCGCCGAGGAAGCGGCCATACACAAGCGCGCCTACGAATTGCTGGAATACGTCGGCGTGCAGAAGCGCGCCCACCACCTCGCCAAGCACCTGGCCTACGGCGACCAGCGCCGGCTGGAGATCGCGCGTGCCCTCGCCACGGAGCCCAAACTGTTGGCGCTCGACGAACCCGCTGCGGGAATGAATGCGACGGAGACAGCAGCGCTCAAGAATCTGCTGGCCGAGATCCGACGTGACGGCACGACGATCCTGCTTATCGAGCACGACATGAAGCTGGTGATGACCGTGTGCGACCGTGTGCTGGTGCTCGACTATGGCAAGAAAATCGCGGAAGGCACCGCGAGCGCCGTGCAGAACGATCCAAAGGTCGTCGCCGCGTACCTCGGCGGCGACGTGTCGATAGACCCAAAGGCCCATTGATGCCCGGACCGCTGCTCGAGCTCAAAAAGCTGGAAGTCGCGTATGGCGGCATCCACGCGGTCAAGGGCATCGACCTCGAAATCGGCGAAGGCGAGCTCGTGTGCCTGATCGGCGCCAACGGCGCGGGCAAGACGACCACGCTTAAAGGCATCTGCGGACTGCTGCCGGTCAAGGCAGGCAGGATCTTCTACGGTGGCGCCGACATCACAGGCAAGCCCGCGTTCCAGCTGGTGCGTCGGGGACTCGCGATGGTGCCCGAAGGTCGCGGCGTATTCGGCGCGCTGACCATAGAGGAAAACCTGGCGATGGGTGCCTACATCCGCAGCGACGCGGACGGCATCAAGGCCGACATCGAGCGCGTCTACCACCTCTTTCCTCGCCTGAGGGAACGCCGCCGGCAGACCGCGGGCACGATGTCGGGCGGCGAACAGCAGATGCTGGCGATGGGCCGCGCGATGATGTCGCGTCCCAAGCTGCTGTTGCTCGACGAGCCGTCGATGGGACTGGCGCCGCTGATGGTGCAGAAGGTGTTCGAGACCATCATCACCATCTCCGGCGAAGGCGTCACCATTCTTCTCATCGAGCAGAACGCGAAGCTGGCGCTCGAGGTCAGCAAGCGCGGCTACGTAATGGAATCCGGCGAGGTGACGCTGTCCGGGGACGCCGCGTCTCTGCTGCACGATCCGAAGGTGCGCGCCGCGTACCTGGGCGAAGCCGCGTAGTTACCCTCAGTTGCCCTCAGTTGCCCTGAGTCGCCCCTATTGACTAGCCACGGCCGCGAATCGAGGAGCGTGCCGGCGCTGCGCGCGCTGGCGTGGTACGCCGAGGCGATGCGCCTGTGGAAGCGCGGCCCCGCGACTTTTGCCGGACTGGCATTCGTCACGCTGGTCGCCAGCATCGCTTTCGAGCCCGTCCCGATACTGGGGTTCGTCGCGGCGAACCTGATCGCGCCGCTGATCGCAACCGGCATGCTGTACGCGAGCCTTGCCGCGGACCGTGGCGAGGGACCTCGCCTCAAACACGCCATCGCGCCGTTCGCGGCGCCGGCCGGCGCGCAGGCGGCGGTGGTGGCGGCGGGCCTCGTGGCATTCGCCGCCGAAGCCATCTCGGCCTCGCAGCTTGCCGATGTAAACCTGTTCCTGCCCGCGCGCGAAGCGATGGACCTGCCGATGCGCATCGTCATGGCGATCTATGTCGCCGGCATGATCGCGTCGCTGCCGCTCACGTTCGTTCCATTCGCCGCGCTCTTCGACGGCGAGGGCGTGCGCGCCGCGTTTGCCACGTCGGCGCGCGCGTTCACGCGCAACGTGCCCGCGCTGGTCCTCTACGCAGGAATCTCGCTGCTGCTGCTGCTGATCGGGCTGGCCACGATGGGCATCGGGCTCGTGCTGGTCCTGCCGTGGATGGCCGCAGCTTCGTACGCGGGATGGAAGGACATATTCGGCTTGGACGTGCCGGAGTCGAATGTCGGTGGCTAGTCGGTCGGGCGCGTTTCGAAAGCGCGGAGCGACGCGTCCACGGCGGCGTCGGCGAGCGTGACTTCCGCGACGCGTGCCAAGGGCGGACCGCGGCGGCACCATGCCGCGAAAGCGTCAACCGCGCCGGGTTCGCCTTGCGCCAGCGCCTCGACGGAACCGTCCAGCCGGTTGCGCACCCACCCTCTGATGCCGAGTTCGAACGCGGCCTGCACCGCGGCGTCGCGATATCCGACACCTTGCACGCGCCCGCGAATCGCGAGGTGCTGCGCCTTGATGGTCACTTAATGCGGGACCGCTGCCATGCGAACAGCGCTGCGATCGTCTTGCTGTCGGTCACTTCGCCGGCATCGAAGGCGGCCAGCAGTTCCGCTTCGCTCATCTCCACGACATCGAGGAATTCACCCTCGTCGAGCTGCGAGCCGACGTGGGTGAGGCCGGTCGCCATGAACATCGCGATGGCCTCGGTCGAGTATCCGATTTCCGGATGAACGATGCCGATGGGTTGCCACGTATCCGCGACATACCCGGCTTCCTCGCGCAGCTCGCGCTTGGCGGTGGCCAGCGCTATCTCCTGCGGGTCGATCTTGCCCGCGGGGAATTCAAGCATCACCTGCCCTACCGGATAGCGAAACTGACGCTCCAGCACCAGACGTCCGTCCGGCAGGATGGGCACGATCAGCACCGCCCCCGGGTGGACGACGTACTCGCGGATCGCCTCGCCGCCGTCAGGCAGGCGCACGCGATCGCGCCGGACCTTCAGCATTGCGCCATCGAACACCAGCTCGGTACCGAGTCCGGATTCGATCAGGTGGTCGTCGTCATGCATTGCCAGCGAGCCAATCCTTTGCGACGAGGAAGTCGCTGTAGAGCGCGGCCTCCGGCGACCCGGGCGCGGGCTGCCAATCGTAGCGCCAGAGCGCCAGCGGGGGCATCGACATCAATATGGCTTCGGCGCGGCCATTCGACTGCAGGCCGAACAACGTGCCGCGATCCCATACCAGATTGAATTCGGCGTAGCGGCCGCGGCGGTACAGCTGGAAGTCCCGTTCCCGCTCGCCGTAAGGCATGGCGGATCGCCGTTCGAGGATCGGCGCGTAGGCGGCGAGGAAATGATCGCCGACGCTTTGCGTCAGCGAGAGACAGCGCGCGTAGCCGCCTTCGTTCAGGTCGTCGAAGAAGATGCCTCCGACGCCGCGCGGCTCCTTCCTGTGCTTGAGATAGAAATAGTCGTCGCACCATTTCTTGTAGCGCGCGTGGACGTCTTCGCCAAACGGCGCCAGCGCTTCGCGGCAGATACGGTGAAAGTGGATCGCGTCCTCGGCATTGCCGTAGTAGGGCGTCAGGTCCATGCCTCCGCCAAACCACCAGACGGGTTCGGCGCCGTCCTTGTGCGCCGCGAAGTGGCGCACATTGAGATGGACGGTCGGCGCATAGGGGTTGCGCGGATGCAGGACCAGCGACACGCCCATAGCTTCCCACGAGCGCCCGGCGAGTTCCGGGCGATGCGCGGTGGCCGACGCGGGCAGTTGATCTCCCGTGACGTGCGAGAACAGCACCCCTCCACGTTCCAGCACGCTGCCGTTCTCGATCAGCCTTGATAAGCCGCCTCCACCTTCGGGACGCGACCAGGCATCGCTGCGGAATGGCTCTCCGCCAATCGCTACCAGGCCGGCGACGATGCGCGCCTGCAGGTCCAGGAGATAGGCACGGATTGCGGCGCTGTCCACGACGTCACTTGCGGGCGGCGAGCGCGCGGAACCCGATGTCGGTGCGAAACTGCATGCCGGCAAACCCGATGTCGGCAATGGCGGCATACGCGGCGCGCTGCGCCTGGCGTACGGAATCAGCCAGCGCGGTCACGCACAGCACGCGCCCGCCGCTGACCACCGTTGCGTCGCCCGCAAGCGCAGTGCCCGCATGGAACACGACGACATCGGGCCGGGTGTCGGGCGTTATGCGCTGCAGTCCCTCGATCACATCCCCCTTCCGCGGACTGTCGGGATAGCCGCCCGCCGCGAGCACGACGCCGAGCGCCGTGCGCCGGTCCCATAGCGCGTCGGCACTGTCGAGCGTGCCGTTCACCGCGTGTTCGAGCAGATCGACCAGGTCGGATTTGAGGCGCGCCATGATCGGCTGCGTTTCCGGATCACCCAGGCGACAGTTGAATTCGAGCGTCCTGGGATTGCCGGCGCCGTCGATCATCACCCCGGCATAGAGGAATCCGGAATAGGAAATTCCATCGGCCGCCATGCCAGCCACCGTCGGCAGAATGATTTCGCGCATGATTCGCGCGTGCAATGCGGGCGTAACCACTGGCGCAGGCGAATAGGCGCCCATGCCGCCTGTGTTGGGACCGGTGTCGCCGTCGCGCAACCGCTTGTGGTCCTGTGACGATGCCAGCGGCAGCACGTTTCTGCCGTCGACCATGACGATGAAGCTCGCTTCTTCTCCTGCCAGGAACTCCTCGACGACTACCCGGGCCCCTGCATCGCCCATCGCATTGTCGACCAGCATCGCGTCGACCGCCGCGTGCGCTTCGGGAAGCGTTGCCGCGACGACCACGCCTTTGCCTGCGGCGAGGCCGTCGGCCTTGATCACGATCGGCGCACCCGTCTCGTCCACATAAGCGTGCGCGAGGCGCGCATCGGCAAAGGTTCGGTACCGCGCAGTCGGAATGCCGTGTCGCGACATGAACGCCTTGGCGAAGTCCTTCGAACTCTCGAGCTGCGCCGCGGCCCGCGTCGGGCCGAAGATCTTCAGTCCCGCTGCGCGAAAGGCATCCACGATGCCGGCGGCCAGCGGCCCTTCCGGTCCGACCACGGTTAGCGCGACGTGCTCCCGCTGCGCGAAGGCGACGAGTTCGGGGATTTCCGTCAGCGCGACATTCGTGAGCATGGGATCGCGCGCCGTGCCTGCGTTGCCCGGCGCGACGAACACCTTGCCCACGCGAGGGCTCTGGGCGATCTTCCACGCCAGCGCATGCTCTCTCCCGCCCGAGCCCACGACAAGGATGTTCACGAATGCGCCTTCACGTCGGGGCCGAACCCATGTCAGTGGCGGAAGTGCCGGATACCGGTGAAGACCATCGCCATGCCGCGTTCGTTGGCAGCGGCGATTACTTCCTCGTCACGCATGCTTCCGCCGGGTTGGATTACCGCCACGGCGCCATTGTCGGCGACGACGTCGAGGCCGTCACGGAAGGGAAAGAACGCATCCGAGGCCACGACCGAACCCGCAAGCGCCAGGCCCGCGTGCTGCGCCTTGATCGCAGCGATGCGCGTGGAATCAACGCGGCTCATCTGTCCCGCGCCGATGCCCAGCGTGCGCCCGCCACCGCAATAGACGATCGCGTTGGACTTCACGAACTTGGCCACGCGCCACGCGAACAGCAGGTCCGACATCTGCTGGGGGGTCGGCGCTTTCACCGTCATCACCTTGAGTTCGGATGCGGCCACGTTGCGCGCATCTGGCGACTGCACCAGGAAACCGCCGCCCACGCGCTTCATGTCCCACGCGTTGGTGGCGTTGCCCGTTGCAGGCAGTGGCACCTCGAGCACGCGCACGTTCACCTTCTTCGCGATCACCGCCAGCGCATCGGCCGTGTAGGCAGGCGCGATAACGACTTCCACGAACTGCGCCGAGACGGCTTCCAGCGTCGCGGCGTCGACGGGTCGGTTGAACGCGATGATCCCGCCGAACGCGGACGTCGGGTCGGTGGCGAGCGCACCCCGGTACGCGGCGAGCGGATCGGCGGCGATCGCCACGCCGCAGGGGTTGGCGTGCTTGACGATCACGCAGGCGGGTTCGACGAATGTCTTGACGCATTCCCACGCGGCGTCGCTGTCCGCGACGTTGTTGTACGACAGTTCCTTGCCCTGCAACTGCCGGTAGGTGGAGATCGATCCCGGCGCCGGCGCCTCGTCGCGATAGAATGCCGCCGACTGGTGCGGATTCTCGCCGTAACGCATCTCTTGAACCTTGTTGCCGGCGAAATGCAACGAGTCCGGAAACTCCGCCGCGGCTCCGTCAGGACCGCGCGCCGTCAGCCAGTTGGCGATCGCGCCATCGTACGACGCCGTGTGCGCGAACGCCTTGCGCATGAGGCGAAAACGCGACACATCGGTCAGTGCGCCGCCGCCAGACTTCAACTCGGTCAGCACGCCGGCGTAGTCCGCTGGGTCCACGACGATTCCCACGTGCGGCCAGTTCTTCGCGGCAGCGCGAACCATCGACGGCCCGCCGATGTCGATGTTCTCGATGGCGTCGTCCAACGTGCAGCCCGGCTTGGCGACGGTGGCCCGAAACGGGTAGAGATTGACGACGACCAGGTCGATGTTCGGGATGCCGTGCATTGCGAGTGCGGCAACGTGCTCCGGAATATCGCGGCGAGCCAGGATACCTCCGTGCACCTTGGGATGCAGCGTCTTGACGCGCCCATCGAGCATTTCCGGAAAGCCCGTGTAGGTGCCGACATCGGTGACGCGCAGACCGGCGTCGGCCAGCGCCTTCGCGGTTCCGCCGGTCGAGAGCAGTTCCACGCCGAGCGTGGCCAGGCCGCGCGCGAATTCGACCAGCCCCGTCTTGTCGGATACCGAGAGGAGCGCTTGCGCGACCCGGGCCGCCATCAGATCAGCTTGTAGCGGGTCAGCTTCACGCGCAGCGTATTGCGATTCATGCCCAGCATGTCGGCCGCCAGTGTCTGGTTGCCGTTCGCCCGATCCATGATGGACACGAGCAGCGCGCGCTCGACGTGCCCGATCACCATGTCGTAAACGCCCGTCGGCGTTTCGCCATCCAGTCGCTTGAAATATTCGTCGAGCGAGCGCTCGACACTGCGGCAGATCTCGTTGCTGCCATTGAGTTTGATTTTTCGATTCACGCTGCGAGGGCCTCCCCTGCCCGGATCGCATTGCTTGTTGTTGGTCCTGACATCGGCTTCACTGCTGTGCGGGCTTCGACCAGCTGGTCGGCCACGTCTTCGTCGTATCGGTACTGGAGCCGGTCACCCACTCCCTGCAGGCGATCGAAAAATCTCCGCACGGCCCCGAGCTGCTCGTGCACGGTGACCGCCGCGTTCACCTCGCGCCGCAGTGCGGCGCCTCCGTCCAGTGCCGCGGTGTACCAGCCCAAATGCTTGCGCGCGATGCGCACGCCGGCGTCCTCGCCGTAGAAGTCGTAGTGGTCCGCGAGATGCGCGCCGATCACTTCGCGCGCTTCCTCCACCGTCGGCGCAGGCAAGTGCGCGCCCGTTGCCAGGAAGTGCGCGATTTCGCGGAAGATCCACGGGCGACCCTGCGCCGCGCGGCCGATCATCAGTGCGTCGGCACCGGTATGCAGCAGCACTGCGCGCGCCTGTTCCGGCGTGGCGATGTCACCGTTGGCGATCACCGGAATCGTGACCGCGCGCACGACCGTGGCGATCGTGTCGTATTCCACGGCACGCACGAACGCGCACGCCCGGGTTCGTCCGTGCACGGTAAGCGCGGCAACGCCGGCGTCCTGCGCAATGCGCGCGATGCGCGGCGCGTTGCGCAGCGCCGGATTCGGCCCGGTGCGGATCTTGAGGGTGACCGGCACGGCGACGGCCGCAACGACCGCACGCAGGATTGCCTCGACCAGGCGTTCGTTGGCCAGCAGCGCGGAGCCCGCCGCGGCATTGCAGACCTTCTTCGCCGGACAGCCCATGTTGATGTCGATGATCTGCGCGCCCAGGTCGACGTTGTAGCGGGCGGCGTCCGCCATCTGCAGTGGATCAGCACCGGCGATCTGCACGGAGACCGGCGCCACTTCACCCGCGTGGTCAATGCGGCGGCGCGACTTGTCCGTGCCGCGCAATTGCGGATTGGAGGCGACCATTTCCGAGACGGCGTAACCTGCACCCAACCGCTTGCACAGCTGCCGGAACGGGCGATCGGTGACGCCCGCCATGGGCGCCACGGCGAGGTTGTTCGGCAATATGTAGGGTCCGATGCGCATGCTCGGGGAGGCGGAACCGGAGTGAAGTATGACGGCGGGAACGGACGCAAATTATACCGGCTTTGCCACGCCAACGTTCCCGCGTCGATGAAGGATTTTAACGCCGCGCAAAAGAGGTCGCGGCGCGAGCGAACGCACGTTCAGGACATGCCGAAAAGCATCGCGCGCGTGAACGCCTTCTTTGCCGGCGGAATTGCGTCGAGCAGCGCAAGCGCGAGTCCGCGCGGCCAGCGAAGGAACATCGAGTCGGTCGCGAAAATCCGCGTCAATCCGTGCGTGAACGCGATGCCCGCATAGCGATCCGGCCGCCGCCTCGCCGCGAAGGCTGCCAGCATCGATGCCGATCCCAATGCTTCGCGCGGCGCGCGGATGATTGCTTGGCCCATTTCGTACGCGTCGCGCAGCCCGAGGTTGAAGCCCTGCCCCGCGATCGGATGCAGTGCCTGCGCGGCGTTGCCGATGACCACGCTTCGCGCGGCTACCGTGGGCCGCGCGATTTCGAGCCGCAGCGGAAATGAGCGGCGGTCGCTCACCCGGGCAAACCCGGTGACCCGCTCGCCAAAATGCTGCGCGAGCGCAGCCAAGAACGCCGCGTCGGATTCCGCGAGCATGGCCTCCGCCTTTGCGGGCGTCATCGACCACGCAAGTCCGTAGTGATCGCCTTCGGGCAGCAACGCAATGGGACCTTCGGGCGTGAAGCGCTCGAACGCAACGCCGCCGTGCGGGCGCTCCATGCCCACCTTGGCGATCAACGCGACCTGACCGTAATCGCGTTGGTGCCGCGCGATTCCTGACACCGCGGTCCCTGAGCCATCAGCGACGACCGCGAGCCGCGAGCGCAACTCCGCCGGTGATTCACCCGACAGCGCAGTCGAAGCTTCGACTGCCGTTCCCGCGACCGAAGCCACCGTGACGCCGAAGCGGACGTCGACCCGGGTTCGCGACAGCGCCTCGTCGATGGCGGACTGCAGCGCGCGATAGGAAACGACATAGCCCAGCGCTGGAAGGCCCTGCTCTTCCGCCACCAGTCGGGTCACGCCGAATCCCCCGGCCTGCGAAATGTCGATGGTGACGATCGGCGTGATTGCGCCGGAAATGACGGCAAGACGCGGCCAGACGCCGAGGCGTTCGAAGATCAGCCGCGCACCGTGCGACAGCGCGAGCGACCGGTCGGCGCGAAGCGGAGTGCCGGCCGCGCGCGCGTCCAGCGCAACGATGTCGAGATCGGCATCCGCCAGCGCCAACGCCAGCGCGCCGCCGACGGGGCCCGCGCCGACGATGACTACATCATGCATCGGATCGCGCGTCGTCTAACGCTTGCAGGCGGCTTCGACGTCGGCGATGGACTTGGGTGCGGCGGCAGTGAGATTTTCGTGGCCGCCCGTGGTCACCAGCACGTCGTCCTCGATGCGCACGCCGATGTTCCAGAAATGCTCCGGGACATTGTCGGCGGGCCGGATGTAGGTTCCGGGCTCGACGGTGAGCACCATTCCCGGAACCAGCGTTTGCGACGCGCCCTTGACCTGGTACAGGCCGGCGTCGTGCACGTCCATGCCCAGCCAGTGACCTGCGCGGTGCATGTAGAACTGCTTGAAGCTGCCGTTTTCCAGGACTTCATCCAGCGTGCCCTGGCACAGTTTCAGGTCGATGTAGCCCTGCGCCAGCACTCGCTCCGCGGCCTTGTGGTACGCGTGGAAATCCGTGCCCGGCTTCACCACGTCGAGGCACGCCGCCTGCGACGCCAGCACCAGTTCGTAAATGTCCTTCTGCGGGCCCGTGAACTTGCCGTTCACCGGGAACGTGCGCGTGATATCCGACGCATAACCACGGAATTCGCAGCCGGCATCGATCAGAAGCAGATCGCCGTCGGCCATCTGGCGGTCGTTCTCCCGATAGTGCAGCACGCACGCGTTGGGTCCGGAGGCGACGATCGACGGATACGCGACCGCCTGCGCACCGCAGCGCAGGAATTCGTGCAGCAGTTCGGCCTCGGTCTGGTATTCGTACCAGCCCGGACGCGTAACGTTCATCGCCCGCCGGTGCGCGGCGCTGGAAATCGACGCGGCCTCGCGCATCAGCTTCAATTCATGATCGTCCTTGATGAGGCGCATCGCGTCGAGCGATCCGCGCACATCGACAATCTCGTCCGGCGCGGAAACACCGGCGCGGGCGCGATTGCGCACGTCGTTCAGCAATTGCGTGACCTGCTTGTCCCAGTCGTCGAACAGACCCAACGGCGTGTACAGCGCCGGGCGGTCCGAGGCCAGTTCCGGCAGCTTTTCCGGCAATGCCGAGATCGGGTGGGCTTCGTCGAACCCGAAGATTTCCTTCGCCGCGTCGGGTCCATAGCGAAAGCCGTCCCAGATCTCGCGCTCGGCATTCTTCTCGCGGCAGAACAGCACGTGCTTGTCGCCTTCCGGACCCGCAACCAGCGCGACGACCGCCTCCGGCTCGGGAAAACCCGACAGATAGTAGAAATAGCTGTCGAAGCGGAACGGGAAGAATGAATCGCGATTGCGCGGAACCTCGGGCGCCGTGGGCACGAGCGCCAAGCCGCCTCCCGAATGCTCCCGCATCGACTTCATGACGGCGGCGCGACGCGCCCGGTAGAACTGGTGTGAGTTTTTCATGGATATCCGGATCCCCTGCCGACCGGCATTATACGTCGCGGCGATCGCTCGCCTGCCATGGGGCACGTGGCACTTCGCTTTGACCTCCGCTACCATCGGCCAATGCAACCTGGAGCTGCAGATGCCGATACGGCGCTGACCGGCGTCGCGCTGCGCGAGGCCAAGCGGGCGTTGCGTGCGCGGATGATCGGCGCGCGCGACGCGCTGGACGAAGGCCCGCGCGCGGCTGCATCGCGGGCCATCGTCGCGAGAATCGCCGGATTGCCTTCGTTCGCCGCGGCGCGTTGCGTCCTCGTCACGCTTCCATTCGGAAGTGAATGGGACACGCGGCCGCTCGCGCTGGCCGCGCTGGCGTCGGGCAAGACGCTGGTGGTGCCACGTGTCAACAATGCGTCACGGATGCTCGAATTGCACGTCGTCGCCGATATCGTGCGCGACGTAACAGCCGGCTACCGGGACATTCCAGAGCCGCTGCCTGGGCTGCCGCAAGTCGCGGCGGAGAAAATCGACTGGGTCCTGGTTCCCGGTGTCGCATTCGGCCCCGAGGGCAGCCGGCTGGGGTACGGCGGCGGTTACTACGACCGCCTGATGATCACGCTGCCGCCTGGCGCGGCGCGCGTCGCGGGCGCATTCGACGCGCAGATCGTCGCCCACATCCCCGCCGCGTCGCACGACCTTCGCGTCGACCTGGTCGTCACGGAATCCCGGATCCTCCACGGTTCAACCAGGGCATGAACGGCGTCGCGCCGCGCAGCCGCAGGACGGCGTTCATCGCGCTCGCCGCCACGCTGGCGATCCAGATGTTCACGTCGCTTGCGGCCACGGCACCCGCCGTCCTCGCTCCGGAGCTGGCCCGCGACCTGGGCGTCGCGCCGCAATGGATCGGCGTGTTCGTGGGCCTCGTCTACATGGGCGCGATGCTGGCCAGCGTGGCCTCGGCAGGATTCATCGAGCGCTTCGGAGCAATCCGTGTGTCGCAAGTGTGCGTGCTGATGTGTGCAATCGGGATCGCCATGGTCGGATCGCTGCCCGCATCCCTGACCAGCCTGCTGGTTGCCGCAGCCGTGCTGATCGGCCTCGGCTATGGCCCGATCACCCCCGCTTCGTCGCAAGTCCTGACCCGGACCACGCCGCCGGAACGAATGGCGCTGATATTCTCCATAAAGCAGACGGGCGTGCCCGCCGGCGCCGCTTTGGCCGGTGCCGCGCTTCCCGTCGCCGCGCTCGCGATGGGATGGCGGACGGCGCTCGTGCTGGTGGGCGTCGTGGGACTGGGCGTCATTGTCGCCGCCGAATCCACGCGAAAGCAGCTCGACACCGAACACATGCCTGGCAAGGCATTTTCGATGCGAATCATCATCGAGCGCCTGAAGCTCCTGGCCAAGTCACCTCCGCTGGCCGAATTAGCCCTTCTGAGCTTCGGCTATGCGGCCGTTCAGGTGTGTCTCACGAGCTTTCTCGTGGTCTTTTTGCACGACGGCCTGGGATGGTCGCTCGTAGCGTGTGGGTTAGCGCTTACTATCGCCACGGTTGGCGGTGTCATTGGCCGTATATTCTGGGGGGCGGTCGCCGACCACATCCTCGCACCGCGCCGGACTCTGATTGTGATCGGGTTGTTGGCGGGACTGTGCGGGCTGACGATTGCCTTTGCGACCCCCGCCTGGCCGGCGTGGCTCGTGCTGCCGGTGACGGCGGTTTTTGGAGCAACCGCCATCGGCTGGAATGGCGTGCAGCTGTCGGAACTGGCACGGCTCAGCCCCCAAGGCAAAGCCGGCGCCGTGACGGGTGCAGCCGGATTCATCACATTTTCCGGGGTGGTCGTCGGCCCGCCGCTCTTTGCGGCGCTGACGTCATGGACCGGCGGCTACCGCACGGGTTATCTGATGATGGCGGCGGTGAGTCTGGCGGTGGCGTCGGCAGTCTACTTTCGTACCCGCGTCGCAACGGCCCGCGCGGCGAGCTAACATCGCCTTGCATCGGCAAATATCGGCCCCGGCAAATGGGCAATCGCGCGCACACTATTTCCGGTTGACTTGCGCAAAGCCGGCGTCGCGCCGTTCCCGCGATGCAGCAATACAATGGGCCCGCAACCCCCTAGAATGCCCAAGAGAACCCGTTGTCGCGCTTGTCGTTTACAGCAAACGCGGCTGACTGCGAGCCGCGCCCGCTGCACTCCGAGCCCTGCCCAAGTTCACCTTCGACCTTCGCGCCGCCCGGGTTTAAGCTAGGCCGCCCAAGGTTCGATTGACCCTGTTGAAGTCGTTGTCGCTCCAAGCGTCTTCAGGAGAATCACGATGGACATGATGAAAAGTGACGCTGATCCCCAGGAAACGCGCGAATGGCTGGATGCCCTGGCCGGCGTGCTCGCCTCTGAAGGGCCCGACCGCGCGCATTTCCTGATCGAGAACCTCATCGACGCCGCGCGGAAGTCCGGTGCTTACCTCCCGTTCTCCGCCAACACCGCTTATATCAACACCATCCCAGTTGACAATCAGGCACACCTGCCGGGCGACTTCAACATCGAGCAGAAGATCCGCCACTGTGTCCGCTGGAACGCGATGGCCATGGTGCTGCGCGCGAACAAGGACACCAACGTCGGCGGGCACATCGCAAGTTTCGCATCGGCGGCAATGCTCTACGATATCGGCTTCAATCATTTCTGGCGCGCGCCGAGCGACGACCACGGCGGCGACCTCGTCTTCGTGCAGGGCCATTCGTCCCCCGGCGTCTATGCGCGCGCATTCATGCTGGGTCGGCTGACGGCGGAACAGCTGGACAACTACCGCCAGGAGGTGGACGGCAAAGGTATTTCGTCCTACCCCCATCCCTGGCTGATGCCGGACTTCTGGCAGTTCCCGACAGTATCCATGGGGCTCGGCCCGCTGATGGCGATCTACCAGGCGCGCTTCATGAAATACCTGAACGATCGCGGGCTGGCGCAGACGGAAGGCCGCAAGGTGTGGGCGTTCATGGGCGACGGCGAAATGGACGAGCCCGAATCGATGGGCGCGATCGGCATGGCCGGCCGCGAGAACCTCGACAATCTCATCTTCGTCGTCAACTGCAACCTGCAACGGCTCGACGGTCCGGTGCGTGGCAACGGAAAGATCATCCAGGAACTGGAGAGCGATTTCCGCGGCGCCGGCTGGAACGTGATCAAGGTCGTGTGGGGCCGGCACTGGGATCCGCTGCTCGCGCGGGACAAGAAGGGCATCCTGATGCGGCGGATGATGGAGGTCGTCGACGGCGAATACCAGACGATGAAGTCCAAGGACGGCGCGTACGTCCGCGAGCACTTCTTCAACACACCCGAATTGAAAGAGCTCGTCGCCGACTGGTCGGACGAGGACATCTGGAAGCTCAATCGCGGCGGCCACGACCCGTTCAAGGTCTACGCTGCGTTCCATGCGGCCGTGCACCACAGGGGCCAGCCCACGGTGATCCTGCCCAAGACGATCAAGGGCTACGGCATGGGCGATTCCGGCGAGGCGCAGAACATCACGCACCAGCAGAAGAAGATGTCCAGCGAGTCGGTCCGCCGGTTCCGCGACCGCTTCAACATACCCGTCCCGGACGACAAGCTCGAGGACATTCCGTACGTGACGTTCCCGTCCGGCTCGCCGGAGCAGGAGTACATGACGGCGCGCCGCATGGAATTGGGCGGTTACCTGCCGGCGCGCCGGCAGAAGGCCGAGGCGCTGGTCGTGCCGGAGCTCGCGGCGTTCGAGCGGTTCCTCAAGAGTACCGAGGACCGCGAGGTCTCGACGACGATGGCGTTCGTGCAGATCCTGCAGATGCTGCTGCGCGACAAGAACATCGCCAAGCACATCGTGCCGATCGTTCCCGACGAGTCGCGGACGTTTGGCATGGAGGGGATGTTCCGCCAGCTCGGCATCTGGAACCAGCAGGGCCAGCTCTATACGCCGGAGGACCGCGACCAGCTGATGTTCTACCGTGAGGACAAGACCGGCCAGATCCTGCAGGAGGGCATCAACGAGGCGGGCGGCATGTGCGACTGGATCGCCGCTGCGACGGCGTACTCGACGCACGGCGTGCAAATGATCCCGTTCTACATCTTCTATTCCATGTTCGGCTTCCAGCGCATCGGCGATCTCGCCTGGGCGGCCGGCGACATGCGCTGCCGCGGGTTCCTGCTGGGCGGCACGGCGGGACGCACGACATTGAACGGCGAAGGTCTGCAGCACGAGGACGGCCACTCGCACATGATCTCGGCCACGGTCCCGAACTGCATTTCCTACGATCCCACGTTCGGCTACGAAGTCGCCGTCATCCTCCAGGACGGATTGCGCCGGATGTACGCGGAGCAGGAGGACATCTACTACTACCTGACCGTGATGAACGAGAACTACCAGCAGCCCGCCATGCCCCAAGGCGCTGCGCCGGGAATATTGAAGGGCATGTACAAGCTCCGCGACGGGGAGAAGTCCAAGGGGAAGACGCCGCGCGTCCAGCTCATGGGCTCCGGCGTCATCCTGCGCGAGGCGATCGCCGCCGCCGACCTGCTGAAGCAGGACTGGGGCGTCGATGCCGACATCTGGAGCTGCCCGTCCTTCACCGAACTCGCGCGCGACGGAAACGCCGTGACGCGCTGGAACATGCTGCACCCGACTGACAAGCCGCGCATGTCGCACGTCGAGGCGTGCCTCAAGGACGCTCAGGGCCCGGTGATCGTCACGACCGACTACATGCGCCTGTTCGCCGAACAGATACGTCCGCTGGTGCGCAATCGCTACGTCGTGCTCGGCACCGATGGCTTTGGACGCTCGGACACGCGCGAGCGGCTGCGGCACTTCTTCGAGGTCAACTGCTACTACACGACCGTCGCGGCACTGAAGGCGCTCGCCGACGACGGCACGATCCCGGCCACGAAGGTTGCCGAAGCCATCAAGAAATATGGCCTGGATCCGGACAAGCCGGCGCCGTGGACGGTGTAGCAATATGAGACGGGTTTCGCTGGGACGACTGATGAAGAGGCGGAAATGAGCACGATCGAAGTCAAGGTCCCCGATATCGGCGACTTCAAGGACATTCCCGTGATCGAGATCTTCGTGAAGGCGGGGGACTCGGTGAAGGCCGAGGACTCGCTCATCTCGCTCGAATCGGACAAGGCCACGATGGACGTGCCGGCGCCGTCAGCCGGCGTGGTCAAGGATGTGCGACTGAAGCTCGGCGACAAGGTCAGCGAGGGCACGTTGATCCTCACGCTCGACGCGGTGGCCGGGACCGACGCCAAGCCCGCAGCTCCTGCTGCGGCCGCTGCACCGCCCGCCGCCGCCACGGCAGCGCCTGCTGCAGCGTCAGCGCCTGCCGCTCCACCGGCGGCAGCGGCACCCTCGCCTGCCGCGGCACCCGTCGCGGCGATGCCCGCCGCCGCCATCGACAACGAAGCATTCAAGGGCGCGCATGCTTCGCCTTCGGTGCGCAAGTTTGCGCGCGAGCTGGGTGTCGATCTGGCGCAAGTCAAAGGTACCGGTCCCAATGCGCGCATCCAGCAGGAAGATGTCCAGAACTTCGTCAAGCAGGCGTTGAGTGGCGGCGGCGCTTCTGGCGGCGCCGCGGGCAGCGTGACCGGCGGCGGGTCGCTCAACCTGCTGCCGTGGCCATCCGTCGACTTCACGAAATTCGGCGCGATCGAAGCAAAGCCGCTGTCGCGGATCAAGAAGATCTCCGGCGCCAACCTTGCCCGCAACTGGGTGATGATTCCGCACGTCACGCAATTCGACGAGGCCGACATCACGGACCTCGAGGCATTCCGTGTCCAGATGAACAAGGAGAATGAGAAAGCCGGCATCAAGATCACGATGCTGGCGTTCCTGATCAAGGCATCGGTGGCGGCGCTGCGCAAGTTCCCCGACTTCAACGCGTCGCTGGATGGGGACAACCTGGTGCTGAAGAAATATTTCCACATCGGGTTCGCCGCCGATACGCCGAACGGCCTGGTCGTGCCGGTGATCCGGAATGCCGACCAGAAAGGCGTTCTCGACATCGCGAAGGAAATGGGCTCGCTTTCGGCCAAGGCGCGCGAAGGCAAGCTGGGTCCGGCGGAAATGCAGGGCGGATGCTTTTCCATCTCGTCGCTGGGCGGCATTGGCGGCACCGCCTTCACGCCGATCATCAACGCGCCGGAAGTGGCTATCCTCGGGGTGTCCAAGAGCGCCACCAAGCCTGTCTGGAACGGCAAGGATTTCTCGCCGAGACTGATGGTCCCGCTGTCGCTGTCCTACGACCATCGCGTCATTGACGGGGCGTCCGCTGCGCGCTTCACCGCGTATCTCGCGGGCCTGCTCGCGGACATGCGGCGGGTGATGCTATGAGCGTGGGGGTCCAACAATGACGGATCTGGTAGTCAAAGTCCCGGACATCGGGGACTTCAAGGACATCCCGGTCATCGAAATCTTCGTCAAGCCGGGCGACACCGTGAAGGCCGAGGACTCGCTGGTCACGCTCGAATCCGACAAGGCGACGATGGACGTTCCCTCACCCGGCGCGGGCGTGGTCAAGGAACTGAAAGTCAAGCTGGGCGACAAGGTCAGCGAAGGCAGCGTGATCGTCGTCCTCGATACTGCGGCCCCAGTTGCCACCCCCGGCGATGCGAAACCTGCAGCCGCTGCCGCGCCCGCTTCGCCAGCAGCACCGGCGGCCAAACCCGCGGCGGCCCCTGCGCCGCAGGCGCCCATTCCCGGCGCGGCTACCTACAGCGGCAAGGCCGACATCGAATGCGAGATGCTGGTGCTCGGCGCAGGTCCCGGCGGATACAGCGCGGCGTTCCGCGCGGCCGACCTCGGCATGAAGACGGTACTCGTCGAGCGGTATGCGTCGCTGGGTGGCGTGTGCCTCAACGTGGGCTGCATTCCGTCGAAGGCGCTGCTGCACATCGCGGCGGTGATGGACGAGACAAAGGCCTTCGCCGAACACGGTATCACGTTCGGTGAACCCAAGGTCGACCTCGAGAAGTTGCTCGCGTGGAAGAACAAGGTCGTCGGCAAGCTCACTGGCGGCCTGTCCGGCATGGCCAAGGCACGCAAAGTGGAGGTCGTGCGCGGATACGGCGTGTTCCTCGATCCACACCATGTCGAAGTCGACGTCACCGATGGCACTGGCCAGAACAAAACCGGTACCAAGAAAGTCGTCAGGTTCCAGAAGGCGATCATTGCCGCGGGTTCTCAGTCGGTGCGGCTGCCGTTCCTGCCGGACGATCCGCGCGTTGTCGACTCCACCGGCGCGCTGCTGCTGCGATCGATCCCGAAGCGCATGCTGGTGGTCGGAGGCGGCATCATCGGGCTGGAAATGGGCACCGTGTACTCGACACTCGGGTCACGCCTCGACGTCGTGGAAATGCTCGACGGCCTGATGCAGGGTGTCGATCGCGATCTCTATCGCGTATGGGAGAAGATGAACAAGCCCCGTTTCGACCGCATCATGCTGAAAACGAAGACGGTCGCCGCGGAGGCGAAGAAGGACGCCATCTATGTAACGTTCGAGGGCGAGCAGGCTCCGGCCGGACCGCAGCCCTACGACGTGGTGCTTCAGGCCGTCGGCCGCAGCCCGAACGGCAAGAAGATCGGCGCCGACAAAGCGGGCATCGCGGTAACCGATCGCGGCTTCGTGCCGGTCGACAACCAGATGCGCACCAACGTGCCGCACATCCACGCCATCGGCGACATCGTCGGGCAGCCGATGCTCGCGCACAAGGCGGTGCATGAGGGGCATGTCGCCGCGGAAGCGGCCGCGGGGGAAAAATCGTATTTCGACGCGCGCGTCATTCCGTCGGTGGCCTACACCGATCCGGAAGTAGCTTGGGTCGGCGTAACCGAGGACGAAGCGAAGGCCAAGGGCATGAAAGTCGGCAAGGGCGTGTTGCCTTGGGCTGCGTCGGGACGCGCCATCGCCAACGGCCGCGACGAGGGCTTCACGAAGCTCATCTTTGACGAGACGACGCACCGCATCGTCGGCGGCGGCATCGTCGGCACGCACGCGGGCGACCTGATCAGCGAAGTCGCGCTGGCCATCGAGATGGGTGCCGATGCGGTGGACATCGGCAAGACGATCCATCCGCATCCCACGCTGGGCGAATCTGTGGGGCTCGCGGCCGAAGTCTACGAAGGCGTCTGTACCGATCTACCGCCGCCGCGGAAGAAGTAGCGTGACCCAGGATGAACTGAAGCAGGCCGTCGCCCGCGAGGCGATCAAGCACGTCGTCGCCGACGCGTGGATAGGCGTGGGCTCGGGCTCCACCGCGAACTTTTTCATCGACGAACTCGCCAAGATCAAGAACCGCATCAAGGGCGCGGTGGCGAGCTCCGTGAAGACGGCGGATCGGCTGAAGGCGCACGGCATCGAGGTCGAGGAGCTGAACAACGTCGACGACGTCCCCGTCTACATCGATGGCGCGGACGAGGTCACAGAACACGGCGCGATGATCAAGGGCGGCGGCGGCGCGTTGACGCGCGAGAAGATCGTCGCAGCGGTCGCGCGCAAATTCGTGTGCATCGTCGACCAGTCGAAGCTTGTCGGCGTCCTTGGCAGGTTCCCGCTGCCGGTGGAGGTGATCCCGATGGCGCGCAGCTATGTCGCCCGCGAGCTGGTCGCGCTGGGCGGCCAGCCGGAGCTGCGACTGGGATTCACGACCGACAATGGAAACGCGATCCTCGACGTGTCGGGACTGTCCATCGTCGACCCGGTGACGCTCGAGGCGACCATAAACAATATCGTCGGCGTCGTCACCGTCGGCCTGTTCGCGCGGCGCGGCGCCGACGTGATCCTGCTGGGCGCGCCGGACGGCGTGCGCACGCTTTCGCCCCACTGACTTCGGCATTCGCCTGCCCTCCGCGGAGTCGCCGGCATCATTCGCGGCCGCGGTAGAATGCCCGGATGACCAATCTCAACGTGCCGGGACTCGCGCCGGTCGCCGATATTGCCGCCTATATGCGCGACGTGGGTGCTTCCGCGCGCGCCGCCGCACGTGAACTTGCGCGCGCCAACACGGGCGTCAAGAACGCGGCGCTGCGGGCGATGGCCGACGCGGTGACGCGGGACGAATCGCGCCTGCTCGCGGCCAACGCGCAAGACGTCGCCGCGGCCAAGGCGGCGGGACACGACGCCGCCTTCGTCGACCGCCTGACGCTCAACAGAGAAGTGGTCCGCGCCATGGCGGAGGGTCTCGAGCAGATCGCCGCGCTGCCCGATCCCGTCGGGGAAATCACCGATCTCAAGTATCGTCCCAGCGGCATCCAGGTGGGCAGGATGCGCGTGCCGCTGGGCGTGGTCGGCATCATCTACGAATCGCGGCCCAATGTGACGGCCGACGCCGCGGCGCTGTGCCTTAAGTCCGGCAACGCGACGATTCTGCGCGGGGGATCGGAGGCACTGCACAGCAATCAGGCCATCGCCGACTGCGTGCACAAGGGACTGCGCGAAGCCGGCCTCACCGAGCGCGCGGTGCAGGTCGTCGCGACGAGCGACCGTGCCGCCGTCGGCCACCTGATCACGGACATCGAACACGTGGACGTCGTCATCCCGCGTGGCGGCAAAGGTCTAATCGAGCGCATCACCAGGGATGCCAAGGTTCCCGTCATCAAGCACCTGGACGGTGTGTGTCACGTCTACATCGATGCCGGCGCCGACCCTGACATGGCCATCCGCATCGCCGACAACGCCAAGACGCAGCGCTACTCGCCCTGCAACACGATGGAAACGCTGCTCGTGCACCAGGCAATCGCGGCGCGCGTGCTGCCTTCACTGGCCGCCATCTATGCCGCGAAATCGGTCGAATTGCGCGGCGACGATCGCTCGCGCGCATTGGTGTCGTCCATGAAGGCGGCGACGGAGGACGACTGGTACGCCGAGTATCTGGCACCCATCCTGGCCGTGCGCGTCGTCGATTCGCTGGACGATGCCATAGGCCACATCACGAAGTACGGCTCGCAGCACACGGATGCGATCGTCACCGAGGATTACGGTAGCGCGATGCGCTTCCTGCGCGAAGTCGATTCCAGTTCCGTGCTGGTCAACGCATCCACACGCTTCGCCGACGGCTTCGAGTACGGACTGGGCGCGGAGATCGGCATCTCGACCAACAAGCTGCACGCGCGCGGCCCGGTCGGACTCGAGGGATTGACAAGCCAGAAGTGGGTGGTCCTCGGCACGGGCCAGATCCGCGGCTGACTGCCGCCAGCATGTCCTCGTCCGTCTCGATATCGATTGCGACCAATACGGTCATAGCTGGGGCCAAAGGCTTCGGCTGGTTCGTGACCGGCTCGCCGACGCTGTTCGCGGAAATGATTCATTCGTTCGCGGACGTCGGCAACCAGGTGCTGCTCAAGGTCGGCGAAGTGCGCGGACGGGGCGCCCCCAGCAGCGTGCATCCCTTCGGACGCGGGCAGGAGAAATTTTTCTGGGCGCTCGTCTCCGCTGTCAGCGTGTTCTTCATCGGCTGCGGCATCAACTTGTATCACGGCGTGCACGCGCTCGTGTCGCGGCAGGCGGTGGAGCCGTTCACGCCGCTCATCATCGGCCTGCTGCTGTTTTCCCTGGCGCTCGAGCTCTGGACGTTCACGGTGGCGCTGAAGGAAATCGGCGGCTGGGCCGGATTGCGCGAGAATCGCACCAACACGACCGTGCTCGCTGTCCTGCTGGAGGATGCCGTGGCGCTGCTTGGCATCCTGCTCACGCTGTTGGTCGCGGGCATCAGCATCATATGGGGGCCGAGGCCGATATTCGATGCCGCGGTAGCGATTCTGGTCGGAGTGCTGCTGGGTGTGATGGCGCTATTCCTGGCGACACTGAACCGCAAGCTGCTGATCGACACATCGGATCCCGACGTCAATCGCGTCTCGCAAGACTGGCTTGCCGCGCGCGACATTTCCGGCATCGTGAATTCGCTGGTGCTCGACGATGACAGGTCGGTGGTGTTCGTGAAAGCGCGGCACGACGTGCGCGACTCTTTCGCCGTCGGCGAGGCATTGAAAGCGCAGCTCGCCAAGAACGGCAAGATCGTCGATGCGGTCTACTGGAAGTTCGCCGGAAAAACCTGACGATGTCCCAGTCCCTGGAACTTCCGGCGCTCGATCCCTTTGCGGCGGCGATCCTCGACTTCTGGTTCGGAGCGGAGGATGCGCAGTCGGCAAGCGAGCCGCGGGATGTTTGGTTCCGCAAGGATGCCGCATTCGACGCAGAGATCCGGGACCGCTTCGGTTCGGCCATCGCCATTGCGCTCGCCGGCGGCTACGGCGAATGGTGCGCGACTGCCGACGGCGCGCTCGCCCGCGTACTGGTGCTCGACCAGTTCACGCGCAACGTCTACCGCGACACGGCGGCGGCCTTTGCGGGCGACGCGCGCGCGTTGGCCACCGCGCAGGACGCCGTCGCGCGCGGACTGGATCGCGCGCTGAAACCCTTTGGCCGGTGGTTTCTCTACATGCCGTTCGAACATGCCGAGGATGCCGCGGCGCAGCAGCGATCGCTCGCACTGTTCGGCGCGCTCGCCGAGGAATCGGGTCTCGCGGCGCCGCTTGAGTGGGCGCAAAAGCACGCGGACGTCATCGCGCGGTTTGGCCGCTATCCGCATCGCAACGCGATTCTCGGCCGCGCGTCGACACCGGAGGAAGTCGTGTTTCTCAGCCAGCCCGGTTCCCGTTTCTAGTCCGCACTGCCGCCGCAGCGCATTCATCGCATGACCGCCGCGCCGACGCCGCCTATCGCAGTTCTCGGCGGGACGTTCGATCCGGTCCATTACGGGCATCTGCGCTTTGCAGACGCCGTGCGCCGCGCGTTCGGGCTCGCCGAAGTACGCCTGGTGCCGGTGGCCGATCCCCCACACCGCGACCGTCCGACAGCGTCGGCCGCCGATCGCTTGGCCATGCTGGATCTGGCCGTCGCGGAGTTTCCCGGACTGGTCGTCGACGACCGCGAATTGCGCCGTGCCGGCAAGAGCTACACGGTACTCACGCTGCAGGAACTCCGCGGCGAGTTCCCTGGCAGTCCGATACTCGTGCTGCTCGGCGCGGACGCCTTTCGCGGGCTGCCTTCCTGGCACCGCTGGCGCGAATTGTTCGACCTCGCGCATTTTGTCGTCGTCGAGCGGCCCGGCGTGGACCTGGAGGCCGGGCTGCCCGCGCCATTGCTTGCCATCTGGCGCGACAGGCTGGTCGACGATCCGGGAATCCTGCTGGCGCGGCCGGCGGGCGCCATCCTCGTCCAGCCCATTGCGCCCGTCGATGTCTCGGCCACACTGATCAGGGATCGCATCGCGCAGGGGGCGAATGCGGGCACGAAATGGCACGGTTTGCTCCCGCCTGCCGTTTTGGCCTATATTGAACGCCATCACCTTTACACTCGTGGATCGGATGCGTCTTAACAAACTGCAGCAAACCGCCGTTACCGCGCTCGAGGACATCAAGGCCCGCGACATCACGGTCCTCGACGTTCGCAAGATCACCAGCATCTACGATTCGATGATCATCGCCACCGCCGAGTCGAACCGGCAGGCCAAGGCGCTGGCGCACCATGTCCGCGACCGGCTGAAGGAGGCCGGCGCGACGATTCAAGGCGTCGAAGGCGAGGCCACCGGCGAATGGGTCCTCGTCGATTGCGGAGACATCGTCGTGCATGTCATGCAACCCGCAGTCCGCGCCTATTACAACCTCGAGGAGCTCTGGCAGAACGCCGCCTCGACGCGCCGCGTGAAAGCCGCGGCATAGCAATCTCCGGCGCGCGCAACGACGCACGCGGCCATCCTCGGACAACCACGCGCGAAAGAGCGCGGTGAAGCTTCGCATCGTCGCACTTGGCCACCGCATGCCCGCATGGGTGGCCGCCGGATATGGCGAATACGCCAAGCGGATGCCGCGCGAATACGAGCTGGAACTCGTGGAGCTGAAGCCGGCTGTGCGCGACGCCGGCAAGTCCGCCGCGCAACTGCTCGCGGCCGAAGCGTTGCGCATACGCGCGGCATGCGCGAATTACACGATGGTTGCGCTCGACGAGCGCGGCGCCGCGTGGACCACGCGCCAGCTGGCGCGGCGGCTGGCGGGCTGGCGCGACTCGGCGCAGGACCTGGCCTTCGTCATTGGCAGCGCCGATGGGCTGGACGAGTCGGTGAAGCGCGACGCCATCGCGGTTTTCGCGCTGTCGGCGCTGACGCTGCCGCACGGCCTCGCAAGGATCATACTAGTGGAACAACTGTATCGTTCGGCCAGCATTCTGAGCGGACACCCATACCATCGTGACTGACAATGGCATCTATCTCGCGTCACGGAGCCCCCGCCGGCAGGAGCTGCTGCGGCAGATCGGCGTCGACTTCGAATTGCTGAAGCTGCGCACCGCGCCGGGCCGGCACCTGGACGTGATCGAAGAAACGCGCGACGGCGAGCCGCCGCTGCACTATGTCGAACGCATTGCGCGCACCAAGGCCAGCGTCGGCTGGAATCGAATGCTGGAGCGCAAGCTTCCCCCGCGTCCCGTATTGGGCGCGGATACCGAGGTCGTGTGCGAGGATGTCGTCTTCGGCAAGCCCGCGGATGCCGATGCGGCCGGCGCAATGCTCAAACGATTGTCGGGTCGCAAGCACGATGTCATCAGCGCAATCGCGCTCCGCTGGCAGGACGACGTGGAGGTTGTCCTGTCCGTCACGCACGTGACGATGCGCCGCCTGACGGCGCGGGAAATCACGCGATATGTCGCCAGCGGCGAACCCTTCGACAAGGCTGGCGGATATGCGATTCAAGGCCTCGCGGCAATGTTCATCACCCGCATCGACGGCAGTTACTCGGGCGTGATGGGACTGCCGCTGGCAGAAACCGCGGCCGCACTCACCAGGATCGGCCGGCCCGTGTTGTAAGATCAGGATTGTCATGCACGAGATCCTGATCAACGTCACGCCGCAGGAGACGCGCGTCGCCATGCTCGAACAGGGCGTGGTGCAGGAGTTGCACGTCGAGCGTTCCAGCGCACGCGGCCTGGTCGGCAACATCTGCCTGGGACGCGTCGCGCGCGTCCTTCCGGGAATGCAGAGCGCATTTGTCGAGATCGGGTTGGAGCGCGCCGCGTTCTTGCACATCGCCGACATCTGGGAACACCGGCAGAACGGGCACGGCGGCGAACAGCGGCCCATCGAGAAGATCCTGCACGAGGGACAGTCGCTGCTCGTGCAGGTCATCAAGGACCCGATCGGCACCAAGGGCGCGCGCCTGTCCACGCAGGTCAGCCTGGCCGGGCGCCTGCTCGTGTTCCTGCCCCAGGACTCGCACATTGGCATCTCGCAGCGCATCGGCGACGAGGCCGAGCGCGAAACCCTGCGCGAGCGCCTCCAGCTGCTGCTGCCGGAAGGACTTGTCGGAGGCTTCATCATACGGACGATGGCGGAAACCGCCACCGAGCGAGAACTGCAGACCGACATCGAATATTTGACCAAGCTTTGGGGCGACCTCAACGTGCGGTCACGCGAAGTCCCTGCCGCGACACTGCTCTATCAGGACTTGAATCTTGCGCAGCGCGTGCTGCGCGACATGGCGACCGAGGAAACGTCGCGCGTGGTCGTCGACTCGCGCGAGACATTCGCCAAGATGCAGGAATTCGCCAGGGCCTACACGCCGGCACTGCTGGAGCGCGTCACGCATTACGTCGGCGACCGTCCGTTGTTCGACCTGAACGGCGTCGAGGACGAGATCGAGAAGGCGCTGTCGCGGCGCGTCGACTTGAAGTCGGGTGGCTACCTCATCATCGACCAGACCGAGGCGATGACGACCATCGACGTCAATACCGGTGGTTTCGTCGGCGGCCGCAGCTTCGACGACACCATCTTCAAGACCAACCTCGAAGCGTCGCAGGTGATCGCCCGCCAGCTGCGGATGCGCAACCTGGGTGGCATCATCATCATCGACTTCATCGACATGGAGAACGCGGACCACCGCGCGGCCGTGCTCGCCGAGCTCAACAAGGCTCTGGAAAAGGACCGCACGCGCCTCACCGTGAACGGCTTCACGCAGTTGGGGCTGGTCGAGATGACGAGAAAGCGCACACGCGAATCGCTCGCGCATGTGCTCTGCGAGACGTGCCCGACCTGCCACGGGCGCGGCGAGCTGAAGACCGCGCAGACGATTTGCTACGAGATCCTGCGCGGGATCGTGCGCGAGGCCAAGCAGTTCAACGCGCGGGAATTCCGCATCCTCGCGGCACAATCGGTGATCGACATGTTCCTGGACGAGGAGTCGCAAAGCCTGGCGCAGCTGGGTGACTTCATTGGGAAACCCATTTCACTGCAGGTGGAGACGGTGTACACGCAGGAACAGTACGACATCGTCCTGATCTAGCCGCGGTCGCGGATTGACACCACCCGAACGAAGGCTGGATCCATGTTCGCCAAACTCTGGGCCCGTGCCCGGCAACTCTTCGAAAAGGTCTTCCCGTCCGAACCCGAGCCGGGGCGCTTCGAATCCGGATCGAAGTGGAGCCTGAAGGGATTTCTCACCGCGGCACCGTTCGTGCTGCCGAGCCGCGAATACCTGGTCTACGTGCCCAAGGGTCGCTCTGCCTGGCGCCGCGCGCCGCTGATCGTGCTGTGCCATGGGTGCAAGCAGACGCCGGAGGAGTTCGCGCAAGGCACGCGCATCGCCGAGCTCGCGGATCGCGAAGGTTTTGTCGTTCTGCTCCCGCGGCAAAAGGACGCCGCCAATGCCTGGCGATGCTGGAACTGGTTCGACACGCGCACGATGCGTGGCGACGGCGAGGCGGCCATCGTCGCTGCGCAGATTCGCTCCGTACGACGCCGGTATCGCTGCCATCGCAAGCGCGTGCTCGTCGCCGGCATGTCCGCGGGGGGCGCCCTGGCCGCGGTGATCGGCTTGCGCTACCCCGGACTGGTCTCAGCCGTAGCCGTGCACTCGGGGTTGGCCTGCGGCGCCGCCAAGTCGCCGCTTTCCGCCATTGCAGTCATGCATGGCGGACCGGAACAGGACGTGGCTGCGATCGGCGATGCCGCCCGCGCCACAGCGCATTCGCGCGCATTGCCGATTCCGCTGCTCGCGGTACAGGGCGGATCCGATCCTGTCGTCTCACCGCGGCATGCCGCGGCGCTGGTCCGGCAATACCTGCATCTCAACGGCCACGCCTCGACTCGGGACGCCGGCGCAACTTTGTCGGGCCTGCCCGCGGCCGACAGCGAATCGACGACAACCCTGGCGAGCGGACGCACGGAGACCGTGCGCGAATGGCGCAGTGACGGCCGGCTGGTCGCGCGCCTGGTCGAGGTGTCGGGACTGGGTCACGCATGGAGCGGCGGCGACCCGACGCTGGCCTACAACGACGCGGGAGCGCCCGACGCAACGGCGCTCGTCGGCGCTTTCTTTGCCGATGCACTATCCTGACGCGGTTTCGTGACGAGGAGCCAAAGGCCATGGCCATTTCGGCGATGAACCATTTCACGGTGCTTACCGACGACGTACCACGCACCGTTCACTTCTACTGCAACCTGCTGGGGTTGAGCGACGGCGCGCGACCCGATCTTGGATTTCCCGGCGCCTGGCTTTATGCGGGAAACTCCGCGATCCTTCACGTCGTCGGCGGCAAGGCGCGCGAGCAACTGAAGCCCGGAGTCATAGACCACATGGCGTTCTCGGCGACCGGACTCTCGGAAACGCTGGCGATGCTCATCACATATAACGTCGAGCACACGTGCCGGCGCCAGGCCGGCACCGGCATCTGGCAGGTGTTCCTGTTCGATCCGAACGGCGCCCGCGTCGAGCTGGATTTTTCTCCCGACGAAGTGCAGAAAATAACATGAGATCGAAATGAGACCAAAGTGAAACGCGAATGAGATACGGATGAATCCGCTGCGTGTGGAGCCCGACCACCTCGTCGTCGTCGCGCCGGAGCTGCGTCTGGGCTGCGACTGGGTCGAGGAGCGCCTGGGCGCGCGGCCACGGCCCGGCGGAAAGCATGTGGCCATGGGCACGCACAACGCGCTCTTGTCGTTGGGCACGCGGTTCTACCTCGAAGTCATCGCGGTGGATCCGGAGGGCGTCACGCCGCGCCGGCCACGATGGTTCGATTTGGATGAGCCGCGAATGCGCGCCGCGCTGGCCGAAGGGCCGCACCTCGCTCATTGGGTAGCACGCACCGCCGACATCGACGCCGCCGCGGCACGCATTCCCGACCTCGGCATGCCCACACCGATGTCGCGCGGCGACTTGATGTGGCGCATCACGGTTCCCGAGGATGGCCATCGCCCGGGCCGCGGGCTGGTGCCGACGCTCATCCAGTGGCCGGACGCGCGGCATCCCGCCGATAACATGGCCGATTCGGGTTGCCGGCTGGTTGCCATCGCGGGCGAACATCCGCTGCCGGCGTCGGTGCGAGCCGAACTTGCGACGCTCGGACTCTCCGACACGATGAAAGTCACCTACGGGAAATCGCCGCGAATTGCCGCGATGATCCGTACGTCGCGCGGCGTGGCGACGCTGTGATGTCGACTCGCTCGCGCGTTCATTCCTTCGCCGGAATTTCTTCCGGCGGACGGACCGTGCGAAATGTCACCAGCAGCAGAATGTCGTAGACGATCTTTACCCCGCCGGCGATGACCAGCGACCAGCCGAAGGTCGACACGCCGAGCAGGTAGCCGGCAATGAGCGGGCTGATCGCCGACGCGAGGCTCCGCGGCACCGAAGTGATGCTGGCGGCAGCGGCTCGCTCCCCAGGGGAAACGACCGCCATTACGTAGGAACTGCGCGTCGGCACGTCCATCTGCGACAATGCGCTGCGCACCAGCAGCAGCACAATGACCCACGTCAGGTCGGGAACGAACGGTACGAGAATCAGCAGGACGCTCGACGGTAGATGGGTGAATACCATCGTGTTCACCAATCCGATCCGGTTGGCAATGCGCACGGCCACGAGGTAGGAAAGTGCGGAGAACACGCCGGTCCAGAAAAAGATCGTGCCGGCGACCGCGATTGAAAGATCGAACTTCTGGAATAGCCAGAGCGCCAGCATCGACTGCACGATGAATCCGCCGCCGAAAGCATCCAGGCTGAACAACGCCGCAAGTGTGTAGACGATCCGCCTGGATTCGCGCAGCGGTGCCGCGCGTGCAGCCGTATCGGCTTCGAGAGCCACCGGCAACTTGCGGTAGATGAAGCCGGACGCCACGCCGAGGAGCCCGTAGAGCAGAAACAGCGACTGCATCGCGGCCTTAGCGCCGACGTGCATCGCGCCGGTCAGCCATTCCGAGGATCCGGCAAACAGTGCGCCAGTGGCGCCGACCAACGCGCCGACCAGGCTGTATCGCGCGAAGACCGCGGTTCGCTGCCGATCTGTCGCGAGGCGGGTAAGGACTGCCTGCTCCAGAGGCAGAAAGACGCTGACGTCGCCACTCGACGGATTGAGCGTGCCGACCACGGCGATGATGAGCAACGGCCAGAAGTCCGTGAACACCGCGAACCCCAGCCCGGTCGCCGCCATCAGCGCCGACGCCAACAGCAGCAGCGTGCGAAAGCGCAGTCGCCACGCGTGCATGCCGACCAGCAACGTCAGCAGGCCCGAACCGAGCAGGGTTCCGGTGGTGATGACGCCGACCTCGAACGGTGTGAGGCCGAGCGTGATGAGATAGAGCGGCAACAGCAGGCTGACGAATCCGTCGCCGAATGCGCGCAGGCCGCGCGCGCAGAGCAATCTGCGAAGGTTTGCCGAATTCACTAGGTTCGTCCCGAGCCACGACCGTACTCTTCGACCGTACTCATGCCTCGAAACAGGGGTCCCGGCCTACGCAGGAAGTGACAGATCAACGCTAGTTCTCGGAAAAACCGGCCTTGCGCATTCCCGCGTACAGATGTTCGGCGGCAAGGCGAATGTATTCCGGGTGCGTCGAGTAACCCTTCGACTTATGCACGGCGATTGAGTACCCGGGAACCGCGCGCAGCACGCCGGCCCTGGCCACGGCGGCATTGGTGGCATCGCCCAAATGCGCATATGCCGCCGCCAGGAACAACTCGACCATGAAAATGTCTGCGCCGCCGGCTCGTGCCCGTTCGCCCGAGTCGACCGCCTCCTCGTATTCACCGAGGAACAGCCGCACTTCGCCGACGACCGACATGGTGTCGACCTGCGGATCGAGTGCCAGCGCCTGCTCGACAAGTTTCATTGCGTCGACCGGACTTCCGGTCAGCAAGGTCAATGCGGCTTGGTGCAGCACGAGCCCGCTGCTGTAAGGTTCGAGACGCATGGCCCGGACGCCGGCTTCGAGCGACGCATTCCACTGGCCCATGAACATCAGGGCCATCGATCGAAGTACCCATGCTGCGGGCTGGGAATCATTCAGGCGGACGGCCTTGCCGGTCAGGTCGTTGACGCGCCGCATCAGGCGATCGCGATCGAAGTCGACGTCATAGTCGACCCGCTGGATCAGGAACCGGGCAAGGATCACAAGTGCGGGGACAAGATTGGGGTCGCGTCGCAACGCTTCTTCCAATAATTTCTCCTGGCGGTCCGACATTGCGAGCGTATCGGCCTCGGTTCTTTCGAGAGCCAGGGCGCGCAGCACGTAATTCAAAGGCACCGCCTCCTCCGGCGGCTGCGCCGCGATTCGCCTCAACTCTGTCGATATCAACGCTCGCGACAAGTGCCAGGCAATTGCATGCAGGCCCCGCCACCGCTCGACCGGGGCGGCCGACTCGTTCAACGCCACTGACTCGCTCCAGACCTGCTCCCGGGTGGCGCCATTGACCAGTCGCAGGGCGACGTGCGTTGCGATGCGCGAAAGACGGATTTCTCCGTCGACCAGGTACCTTACATTGAGCGCCAGCGCGGCGTCGCGGGCGTCGTCGCGCGCTGCCGCCGCACGCGCTGGAGGAACCGGTACAACCCGCAGGATCGTCGCAGCCCGGGTCAGCATCGCCGTCAACTCCCGTGTCATGGAATCCGCCTGTTGTATGGCTGCCGCTTCGCGGGATAGCGCCACTAGTGGTATCACGCCTACGGACATCGCAGGCGCTTCCGCAGGTGGCGATGCTGGCTCCGCGCGTGACGCCGGGCCACCATAGGGTGGGACGAGCGGCCGGGGAACGGAGGTGGCGTCCAGAACGACCGCGAATACACGGATCGGACGCGCGATGTTCTTTACCTGCCGCTCGCCGACATCGACAAACGCGATGTCGAGATTGCCATGCACCTGGTCATGCACGACGCTGGAGACGCAGATGCCACCCGGTTCGGCAATCGCCTCAAGTCTTGCCGCAACGTTGACGCCATCGCCTGCGATGTCGTTGCCGTCGACGATGATATCCCCGAGGTTGATCCCGACGCGAAATTCAATCCGGTCGGTCGCGGCCAGCGGCCGGTTGCGCTCCGCCATCGCGCGCTGCACGTCGACGGCGCAGCGCAACGACGCGTCGGCGCTGCCGAATTCGACGAGCATTCCGTCGCCCGATGTGCTGACGACGTGCCCTCCGTTAGCGTTGATACTGGGATCGACCACTTGTTCGCGGATTTCGCGCAAGCGGGCGACGGTCCCCGCGTCATCCTGCTCCATGTGCCTGCTGTAACCAACCACATCCGCCACCATGATGGCGGCCAGGCGACGCGTGGCTGGCTTGTTCACTGCCTACCCCAGCGCCCCGCGCGCCGCGATCGGCCACACGCATTCGACCACGTCGCCGCGGACGCCGACGATCCAGTCGTAGAGGTTGACCGTCGGGTCGCAGTGGCCAGGGATGAGCCATATGCGTTCGCCAATGACGGGCCTCGCCAGACCGGGATCCACGCGCAACACGCCATGCTCGTCCGATGCACCGACGTAATCGAGACCGTGGGCGGCGTCGACAATGGGCAACCCGGAATCCATCGCGAAGGCCTTGAGCCCGGCATCGACGATGGCGCGTTCTGGCGTCGGCGCGCTCATCACGGTAGCCGCGACGTAAAGACTTTGCTCGAACGCGTGATCGTCTGGTGCTAGCGCGTTGCGGCCGTAGTCCGCGTCCATAAAGATATAGGAGCCAGGCTGCAATTCCGTATAGACGCGACTGTCGCGCTCCAGTTGCCAGGTGCCGGTGCCGGCGCCCGTGACTGTCGGGCACGCGATACCTGCAGCAGTCAGGAGGTCGCGGGTGTCGCGCGCGAGACTTGCGGCAGCATCGATGGCCGCGCGGCGCTCGGCAGGTTTGCGCAGATGCTGCGCGGCACCGTGGTAGGCATGCAGCCCGCGAAACCGCAGCCCTGCCGAGGCCCGGACCGCCTGCGCCAGCGCCAAGGCAAGGGGACCGGGCATGACGCCACAGCGATGCGCGCCGACGTCGATCTCGATCAGGACATCGATCGTCGCGCCCGCCTTGGTCGCCGCCATCGAAACGGAGGCAACCACGTTCAGATCGTCGGCGAGCACGCCGATCGTCGCGTTCCGCGCCAGTGCGGCGAGGCGCGCGAGCTTGGGCCCGGCAACGATCTCGTTGGTCACGAGCACATCCCGGATCCCGGCCTCGACGAACGCCGCAGCTTCGTCCACCTTCTGGCAACAGATGCCCGCCGCGCCGAGGGCAACCTGTCGCTTCGCGATCTCCGGACATTTGTGCGACTTGGCGTGCGGCCGCAACGACACACCCGAACCGCGCACGGCATTGGCCATCAGTTCCAGGTTGCGTTCGAAGGGATCGAGGTCGACGACCAGCGCCGGCGTCTCGATAGTGGCCACGGACTCGCCGGGGCGCGCGGGCATGCGTTGCATCAGTACAATGCTCCGTTGATTGAAATACATTGCCCGGATATGTAAGCAGCCGCGTCGGATGCCAGGAAGGCGACCAGCTGCGCCACCTCCTGCGTGGTTCCTGCTCGCTGCATCGGTACCAGTCGCCTGATCGCGGCGTCGTCGAACGCTGCGGCAGTCAGTGCGGTTGCGATGATGCCAGGTGCCACGCTGTTGACCGTGACGCCCCGCCGCGCGACCTCGATGGCCAGCGACTTACCCGCGGCAATCAATCCGGCCTTGGCGGCCGCGTAGTTGGCCTGCCCGCGGTTCCCTGCCAGCGCACTGACGGACGCGATGTTGACGATTCTTCCCCAGCGGGTGCGGATCATAGGCAGCAGCAGCGGCTGCGTGACGTTGAAGAATCCGTTCAGCACGACGTCGACGACGCCGTGCCACTGCTGTTGCGACATACCCGCCAAAGGCGCGTCGGCGGTCGCGCCGGCGTTGTTTACGAGGATCTGGATCGGCGCCTGTGCGAGCAACAGCTCCAGCGCCGCGCCGGTCGCCGCGGCATCGATGACATCGAAGCTCACCGCTTCCGCCGAACCGCCGCCGTCGCGAATCTGCGCGGCGATTTGCTCCGCACGTTCAAGGCGCCGATGCGCGTGCACTATCACGTGCATGCCGGCGAGCGCGAGTTCGCGGCAAATTGCGGTGCCGATGTCGCCCGTACCCCCGGTCACCAGCGCACGCTTCACGGCGCCGCTCCCCTCTTCAGCAATACGGTCACACGGCCCTCGGCCAGAAGAACGTCATGCGCCGTGACTTTGAACATGTACACGAGGGTCTCATCGTTGTTGCCCACTTGCGCCGCCTCTATGACGAGGGGTCCCTCGATGTCGTCGATGCGGCGAGCGTTAAATCGGCAATCCCGCGCACTCAGCAAGAGCCCGGCCGGCGGTCGCGCCTGCGCCGTGGCCAATAGCCCTCCATGCACGGCCACCGCCTGCGCGGCGAATTCGATCGCGTGCAATGACGAGAGTCCGGCACTTGTGCGCAGCGGGTTGGATGTGGAGCGATGTTGCATGGTGGAGCAAATGATACGTTGGCCATCGTGGTATTCAATGCCGTCCAGCAGGCACATCGCGCCCTTGTGCGGGATCAGCGACTCAATGGCGGCGTGATCAGCGATCATGGCCGATAGTCGAGCCAGAAACCTGACCCGTCGAGGTAAGGGAGCGACACGGCTTTACGCTGGCGACGGGCAATGGTGCACAGGAGCGGCAATGCCTCCGCTGCTGCGTTCCCGGAAAATCGTTCACGCAGCTGCACGAGCGTGCGTTCCTGCGGCAGTTCCGGGCCGGGAGGGGATTTCTCGATCCGGCCGTATCCGCATGCGCTCGCATTCGCGATGGGCTCGAGACGCAACGCGCACGCAAAGGGCTCGACACTGCGTGCGAACGACGCCAATGCCGCCGGAAATGGCGCGTCGTAGGCGACATACAGCACCGCAGCTCCGGTAGCGCATACCTGGGAGTGCGCTTCCATGAGTCCCGCGACGAACGACGCGGCTCCCGCACTCACCGTAATCGACGGGACGCGCGAACGGCTGCCGATGCTCCAGTAGCCGGAGGGCGCGTTGAATACCGAGTTGTGAAACAGCGTCGGCGAGAGCGACACCTGGGGTTGTGCGAGCGCGGCCAGCATGCTGGCAAGGACTTCGCCATCGCCGTCCGACGAGCTGAACACCGTGGGCAGTTGCGCGATGTCTTCGTCGGACAGGTCCTGGACCGCCTGCACCGCTGCGCTGACGGCGAGTCTGGTGGTGGCGTTCGCACGCCGCCGCTCTACCGGCGGAAGACAATCCGGCGCGAGTCTCGGCAGCGGCTCGAGCACCGGCAGGGCGGTCGATAGCAACAAGGATCGCCCCTGCGTCCAGTTCGCCATGCCCGTCGCGCAAATGCCGATTCCGGTGATCAGAAGCGGCGTCATGGCGCGGCCTCCAGCACCAGGCTGCAATTGGTGCCGCCGAAGCCGAAAGCATTGCACAGCACGCGCCGCAGCCGCATTGGCCGCGAACGAAGTACCACGGCGCACTCAAGCGTCGGATCGACAAGCTCGCAGTTCTGCGTTCCCGGCATCCATTGCTGGCGCAATGCGAGCTCCCCAATCAAAGCACCCATGATTCCCGCTGCTCCGAGCGTGTGGCCGGTCCATCCTTTGGTCGAACTCACCGGCGTGCCGGCGCCGAACACCGAGAACACTGCGCGGTCTTCGGCGGCGTCGTTTGGCCGGCTCGCCGTGCCATGCAGGTGAATGTGGTCGATGTGCTCCGCCGTGAGATTCGCATCGGCCAATGCCGAACGCATGGCCGTTGCTGCACCGGCGCCGTCGGGGTGCGGACTGGACATGTGATGGGCATCGCTGCTTTCGCCGGCGCCGGCGAAGCGCACCGCGGCCGCCGCGCCCGGATCGAGAAGCGCAAAGCCCGCCGCTTCACCGATCGAAATTCCGTCGCGATCAAAGGCGCATGGCTTGCAGGGATCGCGCGACAGCAACTCCAGCGCTTGGAAGCCGAACAGCGTGGACATCGCGAGCGAGTCCACCCCCCCGACAACGGCAGCATCGCAATCACCGGCAGCGATGGACCTGGAAGCCACCGAGAACACCTTGGCGCTCGATGAACAGGCCGTGGAAATCGTCGCGGCGGTGCCGTGGAGACCGAGATACGCGCGCACGAACTCCGTCGTCGCGAACAAACTGTGGCGGCATCGGTAGAGGTCCGGGGACAGCGCGGAGTCGGCGCCTGCCTCCTGCCTGACGATCGCGCGGTAAGCGAGTTCGGTGGCGAGGATGCCCGAGGTGGTGGTGCCGAGGAATACGCCGACGCGGTTGGCTCCGTAGTGCTGCGCGGCGCGGCGCACTGCGGCCACGAATCCATCCTGCTCGAGCGACACTTGCGCCAGCCGGTTGTTGCGGCAATCGTAGGCCGCATACGCTTCCGGCATGCGCGATTCATCGACCGCTTCCACTCGCCCGATCCACGTAGCGAGCTTTGCCGCAGGCTCGAAGTCGTTCTGCCGCAATCCGCTCGTACCCGCCTGCAGCGCGCGCTGCACCTCAAGCGTGCCCACGCCGCAGGCATTGGTCATCGTCGACGCGGCAATGGGCAGGGGACGCATCTGAGTGCCGCGGCGGTCAGGCCGGGTCTCGCGTACGGATGAGAAGCACACAGCAGATGAGACTGAATGCAACGCCGATGCACACGGTCGACCCGATGACCTGCAGTACCGCCATCCGCGACCAGGCCAGCATGCCGAACGCGCACAATGTGGTGCCGCTGACCACGGCGAGCGTCCGCAGCGTGCGTGCGGCGTCTTCGCGCGCCGCCGCGGCGCGTGCAATGAACAACGCGTAATTGATGCCGACGCCCAGTACCAGCAGCAATGCCACCAGGTGCAGTACGGTCAGTGGCGAGCCGACAGCGACAAGCGTGCCGGCGGTCAGCGCGATCGCCAGCAGCACCGGCAACATCAGGTGGACCGCCCGCGTGAGGCTTCGCAATCCATGCGCAAGAACGCCAAATATCAGAAGCGCGCCGAGTCCTGAATACAGCATGGCCCGCTGCCGGAATGTCGTCATCATTGCCGATGATTCCGCGCGCAGGTCGATCCAGCGGACCTGCGCGTCACCCATGGCAGCGACGCCGCGGGCGACGGCGGCGGGGTCGGTGACGCCGCGAAGCGGAATGACCGCGTACCAGCCGTCGGCCTGAGTGCCATCGACGCCGACGTCGCGTCGCAACAATGATTCGGCCCTGAATGCCAGCGCGGTACCCGCCATCGACGATAGCGACAAAGGCGGCGCGTTCCTGGCAGCCTCCACGTCCGCCAGGAATGGATCGAAGGTGTGCGGACGGAACGGAAGGCCGGTCTGCGCCTCGTCCAGGTTCGCGCGAAGACGCGGACCCGCGGGCAGCGCCGCCAGCCGGATCGCTTGCGTGCTTTCGCTGGGCAACAGGTCCGATATCAGGTCGAAGCCGCGAATTGCGCCGCCGGCAACCAACCCTTGCAGACCGGGACGCATTTCCTCTGAGCGACGCAGAACGTCCTCCCGCGTCGGTCCATTGACGACCAGCAAATACCGAACATCGGGCGCACCCAGTGCATCGCGCAATTCGCGGTCCTGGTCCTTGAGGGCTGCCGGCAGCGGATTCAGGCTGGCGACATCGTCGTCGAACCACGGCCGATTCCAGGAGAGCCCGGCCACCACGAACACCAGCGCGGTGGCTGCGCACCAGCGCCATTTCGCACTAGGCACCTGCATCGGCGCTTTCACGCGCTCGGGGACCCGAACCATCGCGGCTGGTATCCAGAGCGGCAGTACCCAGTACGTCATCGCACCCGCGATCAGGATGCCCACCATCGTCAGCATGCCGAGCTGAGCCAGTCCCGGGAAATCAGCGAAGAGGAGCGCCACCGATCCGCAGGCGGTGGTGAGGACGGCCATGCGCAACGTCGGTCCGACACGCGTGCGCGCCTCCGACACTGACTCGCCGGAGCGCAGTTGCGTCAGCAGGAAACTGGGATAGTCGACGGCCTCTCCCAGCAACGTCGCTCCGAAGCCCAGCGTGATGCCGTGTACGGTGCCAAACCACGCGCTCACGACGACGATGCCCGCAACCAGGCCGGTAACGGCCGGCAGAAAACACAACAGGACAACCGGGACCGACCGATACACCCAGAGCAGGATGCCGAGAATCAACACAATCGACGCGATCGACAGCCGGGTCGCATCGGTCGCGATCAGCGTCCGGCTCGCGACGGACATCGCTCCGGGGCTCGAATAGCGCAACCGCGCGCCCCCCTCATGTCGCGCGGCACCGAATGCGCGTTCGACCACGGCAATCGCGCGCTTTTGCCCCTCGAAGTCCCAGCCGGGCGACTGCGTCTGGGCGACGAGCAGCGCGGCGTTCCCGTCGCGCGCGAACCACACGCCATCGAAGCGCCTGGGCTGCATCTGCGGCGCGATCCGCGCGAGTACGTGCAGCGTCTCGCCTGTCGGATCGTTGGCCAGCCAGCGCTTCTCCAGTGCGCCGCCCCCGCCGGACAGTCCTTCCAGCCGCTCCTCCAGCGCGGCACGCAGCTGCGCCACCTCGAAATGCGCAGCATCGACGCGATCGCTCAATTGATAACGATAACGCTCGATCAACGCCAGTTCGGCTCCGCCGAACGCGCTTTCGCCGTTGGTCACGTAGCGAAACTCGGGACTTTGGGCCAGCGCACGTGCCATGGCTTTGCTCATCGCGGCAAGGCTTCCCGGATCAGCGTTCGCGAGTTCGATGAGCAGCAGCCGGCTGGTGACGCCATCGCGCATCTCCTGGCTGAATATGCGCTGCGTCTGCGATTGACCCGTGGGCAGGAACGCCGAGAAATTGCTGTCGACTTTCAGCGCCATGGCGAACCATGACCCGGCAGCCGCCATCAGAACCACCCAGCCCGCCATGGTCCAGTAGCGCGCGGCCGTCACTTGGCCCGGGTCCCCGTCTGCACGATGAGCACCGTGGAATCACCCATCCGCTCGTCCACCTCGATCCGGGTGATCTGCGCCTCAATACCATCGATGGCGATGCGTGAAACGACTTGAGAAAGAGCAGGATCGGTCGGAATCAGCGAGAGCGTCCAGCGCGTCGCCTGGCCGCCAACTTCGATCGCGAAGTGGCGCGCGAGTGTCGGCTGGTCTCCGGCGAGCGTCGCCCGAATGGCCGCAACCCACGCGGACAGGCCAGGCGCGCTCGCGAGGTCGACCTGCCGGATACCGCGCTTCGATTCGATAGTCAATGCGTTGCCATTGATATCCATGCGCTCGAAGTACGGAGTCTCTACGCGCATCTCCAGGTGATCGGGCCTGTCGTAGCGCAGCGTTCCTCGTCGCACGATGGGCGCCGTCAGCGCCGCGACCTGTTTGGTCTCTTCGAATGCAACGCGGCTCCTTTCCACCCGCGCCATCAGCGCCATCAACTCGGCCATGTCGAACGCGCCGGCGGCCGGCGCCATCGCGATCAGGGCGACGACGAGCGACAATCGACGCGACCACGTCAACTCAGCGTTGCTCGACATCGGCCCAAAAATCATAGAAATTGAACCAGTTGTAGGGAGCGGACCTGCAGCGTCGGGCGAGCCAGTCCGCGTAGCGCTGAACCTGCGGCTGCATGGAGTCGCCGTGGTGTTGCGACGCCACCGATTGGGAATCGGCGAAGGCCTCGAAACTGATGCGATAGCGCCGGCCACCGCAATAAATCGCGGAGAACAGCACCACCGGCGCCTTGAGCACCGATGCAAGGATAAAAGGCCCTTCCGGGAAGGACGCATCCGCGTCGAGAAAGTTGCAGCGAAGCATCTTGTCTCCCGCCACGATGCGATCGGCAAGGAGTCCGACAATTTCGTTGCGGGACAGCGCCTCCGAAACCCTGAACATCGTTTCGGCGCGGCCCAGCGGAATGATCTGCTTCGGCAGCTCCCGATTGAGCATGGCCAGCACGCTATTCAGTTTCTCGGCATTGTTTTCGTGCATCAACACCTTCACCGCGACGGGACTCTGCGCGGAGCCGAGAGCGCGAAGGACGTCGAAACTGCCGAAGTGCGCGCCATACAGCAGGCACCCGCGTCCCTGTGCCAGGACGCCGCGCAGCACGTCGATTCCGTCGAGGTCGTAGTCGAACTGGTCGTATTGGCCCGAAAGCAGAACCACGCGATCGAGGATCGTCTGCGCAAAGCAATGATAGTGGGCAAACAGATCCCGCCATCCCGGAGGGCGCGCGAGCGCGCGACGCAGATAAGCGCGCGACGCGCGACGCGCACGTCCGGAGAACAGCAGGAAGTACGTGCAGATGGGATAGAGGAGGACGCGGCCCACGCTGCGGCCCAGCAAGAGCGTCACCTTGACGATAAGCCATATGAGCGTACGGCTTCCCCGTTCGCGCTGAGCGAGCCACGCCGGTTGTGCCGTCACGCGTCCGCCACGCTCGGTACGCAATCGAACCTGCCCACGACGGCGCTCTTGCCGGCGACGTCGATCGCAAAACGCGCCGAGGTGCGATGCGAGACTGCGGCACGCAAGGTCAGAGCAGTCTGTGGCGCGACAGGGGCGAGGAATTTGACTTGCGGGCAACCACGCACGCCATATCCGTTGTCCGCAAGAAGTGCCTCCACCAGTTCGAGCAGCACGACGCCCGGGACGATAGGATGTCCCGGGAAATGCCCGGGCAGCGCCGGATGGTCGCCGGGTACCACCGCAGAACCGATCAGCGTCTCGATGCCGTCGGCGTCCGATGGCGCAATCGCGCTTACGCGGGCCGGCAACATCGACCGCAATTCACCGACGGGCAACTTGCCGTTGCCATCGCGCGGCAGCGAATGCGCGACGATCAACGGCCGCGGCATGAACGCCGGATCGATCCTGCCCGCCAGCGTCTTGCGAATTTCGTGCTTGGCGCATCCTGGCGCGACGACCACGGCAGCAAGCCGGGCCGCATCCGTGGATGGCAGGAACATCGCGCCGTCGACCACGCCGGGCAGCGCGAGAAGTTCTCGATTCAACGCCTGAAGCGACGCGCGCTTGCCCGCGATCTTCACCATGTCGTCGTCGCGTCCCAGGATTTCGAACCTGCCGCTCCCGGCAAAATCCGGGGATTCCGGCAACAGCCGGTCAGCAAGCGTCAGTGGTTGCGACAGATGCGCTCCGGAGACCTGCGGTGAACCTGTCGTCGATCGCCCGAAGACGACGCCTGCTGCAGGCTGGAAGTGTCGCGATTGGGCGGGACGCCGCGTGGCCAGGATGCCTCCTTCGGTGCAACCGAAGATTTCGTCGACGGGGATCTGCCAGTCGCGTTCGACCGCTCGCGCGAGATCAGGATCGAGCGGCATCGTTGCAGTGATGATGCGCGTCACGTGCGGCAGCACGCGCAGTTCGCGATGGAATGCCCGAACCTGCAAAGGCGTCGACATCAGCCAGGCCGCCGCCGCTCCGCACGCGGCGGCCTCGGACATCGCGTGCGACAGGTCGGCAGGATAGACAGGGCGCGCGTCGAGCAGTGGTGTTCCGGCCTGCAAGGCGAGCATCACGGTGGTCTCGAATCCAAACATGTGCTGCGGCGGAACCGTGCCCAGGATGGCCGTGCCGCGTGGCGGTGCGCCGAACGAGCTCAACAGCGTTTGCGTGCCTGAACACATGGCGCCCCACGTCTTCGGGTGCGCCTGCGGCGCGCCGGTCGTTCCCGATGTGAACATTATCGCGACGATGTGCGCAGCAGGAACCATCGGCGGCGGCCACAAAGCGACAGGCGGCGCCTCGTGTGCACGTTCGAGCTCGGGCCGCACCACAAAGTGCGCCGCCGAAGAACCGCTCGCGCCGGCCGGCCCATCGACGAAGCAGTAGCTGTCGGGATAGATGTCGAGCAGATCGCCGTGCGTGCGCGCGAGCCGGCTCGGCGGAAGGACCAGCGTATGTCGCGCGAGCAGCGCGGCCGCGGTCGCAAGTAGAAATTCCGCACGGCCTTCGCAGAGGTTGAAGGCGAATCGCGCGACCGGCAACCGGGTCGATATGTCCGCCGCCACGCCGCAGAAGGCTCCTGCGCTGATCGGCCTGCCGCGATCGAACAGGACGGTCTGGTCCGGCGCGTAGCCGCGCAACAGGGGCAGCATGGCGAATAGGGCTATCGGCTTTGACTGCTCACCAGCGCTGCTCCCGCAGCGCGTCGCGCAGCATTTGTATCTGCTGCCTCGTCGAAACCCGGTCATCGCTCCGGAATTTCCGGCGCCTGAACACATACTCCAGCGCGAACAACGCCGCCACGCAGAGGTAATTGCCGACCGCGGTGAACCACACCCATGCCTCGTGGGCGCCGGTCGCGGCCAAGGCCGTCGAGACCGCCGCCATGAGCATGAAGAAGGCCGCCCAGATCCCGGTCAGGCGGCGCGTATACGCCAGATGCTGGATGTCAGGCTGCGAATGTTCCAGACGTGCGAAGCGCGTAATCAGCGCTTCGCGTCCGGGTGCGAGCGTGCGGCCGAAAAACCAGGCCAGCCCAAGGTTCACGCACACCGGAGGCAGGAACAACAATGTCGATGGCGACGCGAGCGCAAACGTGATCGTCGCAAGCGCCAGCGTGCCGACGATCGCCACACATCGCGCCCGGGCTCCGCGCAGGCACATGCAAAGTCCCAGCAGCGCTACCAGCGTGATCAGCAATCCGAACCGGGGATGCTGTCCGGCAAGCACCCAGTAGACCAGGAATGGATAGGCCAGGCCCGCGACGGCCGCAAGCGCGGTGCGCCAGTTGGGAAGCAACTCGAGACTTTCCGGCCCGCCCTCCGGTACGCGCTCTCCGGGCGAACTGCGGCCGCTACAGGGTCCGGTGTCGGGCGACATGATCGGCGAGGGCCCGAAGCGAGGCGAATACATTACGGTTTGCGACATCGTCGGAGCGCAGCTCGACGCCATATCGCGCGGAAACAACCACGGCGATTTCCAGCATGTCGATCGAATCGAGCCCGAAATGGTCGCCATACAGCGGCGCCTCCGGATCGAACTCGTCGATCGGTAATTCCAGGGACAGCGCCTCGATGACTGACGCGGCGATTTCCCGTTCGAGTTCGGTCATTGGCACATCAGGTGCGCAGCAGCTCGTTGCGAATATCGCGGTCGAGGTTTTCGATCCAGCCGTTGTAGTTCTTGTGAATCTGCCCGTCCCGATAGTTGAGGTTGGTACTGTCCTTGTACGTGATGCTGTACGTCGTGGCCGTATACCGGACGTCCACGACGGCAAGGTGATCGCGCAGCGCCAGGCGTCCGTTGACGAGGCCGGGCGAAACCGGCGTCATGACCCAGCCGAGCGAATTGCCGGCCTTGACAATCGCGTTGCGGACCTGATCCGGGCTGACTGGCTTGCCTGCGGTTGTCACGACGGGCTGGTCCGTGACGTTCAGGATGGGCCGCGTTGTGCAGCCGGCCAGGAGAAGCGCCACGCCCAATACAAACAGAATCCGCCTGGAATTCATCGCGCTCTCCCTTTTTGCCCCTGGTATAACCACCATATTGCCATGGGAATCTTAGCATGGGGAGACGAGCGGACGCCGGACCGACGCGCAGTCTTCAGGCGTGCGCAACGAGCCGGAATTTCGCTCTGCTTGCATGGCGAACCAAGCGGACGCCGAGCTGGCGACGGCGCGGCCTACGCAGTGAAAGCGGGCAATCTACTTGCGCTGTGCCGATTCCAGTGCGGCCAACTGCCCGTACACGACGCGGCCCACGGCGAGGAGCTGCGCGCGGTCGAGGTTGCCGGACAGCGCGTAGCTGCAGTTGTCCTCGATCCAGTAGAAGACACCAATGCCGTTTTCGACGGCATACCGGAACGCGACTTCGCCGCCGTCGACCCACTGCTTGCGCACCTGTAACGACAACCGCTGCTTGTCCGCGTTCTCGTACATGAACAGCGCCGTGGGATTCTGATGTCCTGCAACGAGCCGGCCGCCGACCAGCGCATAGCCCGTGCTATTGAGGTCGGGCGCGTTGACGGCGAATCCCAGGCGCTTGGACAACCACGTCACGAGCCGCTTTTCCTCGGCCGCCCAGACTTCCACCGGCCGGTTGACGTCGGACGCATAGAGCACGTGGGTCAAGGCCGCCTGCCGCGTGAACGTGGTTGGCGTACCCGCGCGCTCGAGGTCGACGTCGCGGGCGAACCAGCCCACGCCCAAGCCCACGACCAGCATTGCCGCGGCAGCGAAGGCTGGCGCCAGCCAGCGCCGCGATTTACGCCGCGCGCCATGGGCGGGGCCCGTCGCAGCGGTAATCAGGCGCTCGGGAATGGACTCGGCCAGCCACGGATCGAGCGCGTCGTGCAACGCCGCGTTGTGGCCCTTTGCCTGCGCCACCCTCGCGGCCAGCGACGGATCGCGCACCAGCGCTTCCTCGACGGCGGCCAGGCGGGACTCCGCGAGCTGGCCATCCACATAGGCATTGAGATCGGCGTCAGTCACAGGCAGCACGTTCATTGTCGTCCCCTCATTTGACGACTTTCAGTCCCGACGGGCTGGTCGTCCCGTCGGCAAATGCGAGGCGCAACTTCGCCCGAGCGCGCGACAGCCGCGACATCACCGTCCCGATCGGGATCGACAGCGCAACCGCAATCTCCTCGTAGCGCAGCTCCTCGACAGCGGCGAGCAGCAGCACCTCCCGCTGGTCCACGGGCAGACGCCTCACGTGCTGCACGAGTTCGGCCAGCTCGACGCGCGTGTATTGCGCCGCGCGCACCGGTATTTGCCACGCCTCGCTTCCTTCACCGCCGGCGTCGAGGGACACCTGCATTTGGTCGCGGCGCGCGAGCGCGCGTTGGTTGACGAAGACGTTATGCATGATGGTGAATAGCCATGCGCGCAAGTCGCTGCCCGCCGCCCACAGCCGGCGCTTCTCCCACGCGCGCGCCAGTGTGTCCTGCACCAGATCGTCGGCGCGGTTCGCGTCTCCGGTCAACACCCGCGCGTAGCGGCGCAGGCGCGGAATCGCAGCCAGGAGCTCCGGATGGGGGAGCGGTGGGTCGGAGGCGCTGCGCATCGCGATGAGCGTCTCGGGCGGAACGCGCCATTCGTCGCAGCGCGGTCCCCCGTTGGCGCCTTGGGCTCAGTCCTTGGCTACGTGCCAGACACTGTTGACGCCGTCGCCTGTCTTGTCGCCGGGCTTTGCGTCCTTGGACCACGTGTACAGCGGCTTGCCCTTGTAGGCCCATTGCTTGCCGCCATCGTCACGGACGATCACCGTCCAGTCGCCCGAGGCGCCGCCGCTGCCGGTCACCATCAGCGGTGGCCAGTTTGTAGCACACGGCCCGTTGCAGGCGCTCTTGCCGCCGGCGTCGCGGTCGAAGACGTAGAGCGTCATGCCAGCAGCATTAGTCCACGTTCCATCGGCAGCCTTGGTCGCTGGCGCGGACTGCGCGACGGCGGTAAGCGACGTGGCCAGAAGCATGGCCATGAGCATTGCGAGGACAGTACGAACCATCGTTGTCTCCCTGTTGTGAATGGATCCCGCATCCGGGCAAACAGCACGACGCACTCCGTATTCCCGCCGCCTAGCGGATGAGGATCAGCGTCGCCAATCCGAGGAAAATGAAAAAGCCGCCGGAATCGGTGACCGCGGTGATCAGCACCGAGGACCCAACCGCCGGATCGCGGCCGAACTTCAGCATGGTCATCGGGATCACCACGCCCATCAGTGCGGCGAGCATCAGGTTCAGCGTCATCGCGAGCACCATGACAAGCCCCAGCGCGACGTCCCTGTACAGCAGCATCGCGACCACCCCCATCACGCCGCCCCACACCACTCCGTTGATCGCCGCGACGATGATCTCCTTGCGGAAGAGCTTGCTTGCGTGCACACGCGTCACCTGTCCCAGCGCGACGGCACGCACGATCATCGTGATCGTCTGGTTGCCCGAATTGCCGCCGATGCCGGCGACGATCGGCATCAAGGCCGCAAGCGCGACCAATTTCGCGATCGAGCCTTCGAAGGCGCCGATGACGCGCGACGCGATGAACGCCGTGACCAGGTTGATCGCGAGCCACGACCAGCGGTTCTGGAACGACTTCCACACCGAGGCGAACACGTCTTCTTCCTCGCGCAGGCCAGCCTGCGCCAGCATTTCCTCCTCGCTTCTTTCGCGCACGAAATCGAGGATCTCGTCGACGGTTACGCGGCCGACGAGCTTGCCATTGGTGTCGACGACGGGCGCCGACACCAGGTCGTAGCGCTCGAATGCCGACGCGGCGTCTCCGGCCTTTTCGTGCTGCAGCAGCTTCACTACGGGAGGCTGCATCACCGCCGACACCAGTGCGTCGGGTTCACTGACGATCAGGCGGTTGATGGCCAGGATGCCGAGTAGCTTTTCGCTGCGATCGACGACGAACAGCTGGTCGGTCTGCGACGGCAGTTCATCAAAGCGGCGCAGATAGCGCAACACGACTTCGAGCGTGACTTCCGGGCGCACCTGCAGGTCCTCGAAGTCCATCAACGCACCAACCATGTCTTCGTCGAAGGACATCGCCGCACGCAGCTGTTCGCGTTCCTCCAGCGCGAGGCCGGAGAAGACATCGTCCATCACCTCTTGCGGGAGGTCCGGCGCCAGATCGGCGATTTCCTCGGCGTCGAGCGTTTCGGCGGCGGCGACGAGTTCCTCGGTATCCATCGTCGAGATCAGCGATTCGCGGACCGCGTCGGAAACCTCGAGCAGGATCTCGCCGTCGCGCGCCGCGCGCACCAGGTCCCAGATGTACAGGCGCTCGTCGAGCGGCAGCGCCTCGAGGATGTACGCGATGTCGGCCGGGTGCAGGCGGTCGAGCTTGCGCGTCAGCTGCGCGCGGTTTTGCTTGGTGACGAGACTCTCGACGATCTCGCCACGGCCAGCGTCGTCGCCGACCGGGGGGTGGCCGAGCTGCTCGTGCACCAGTCCCTCGACCAGCCGATGCTTGCGCAGAAGCACCGCAACCTCGGCGAGCGCATCCTGCACGCGTTCGCGTGCTTCGGGGCGCTCGATTTCCTTCGTTGCGACGGGCTCGGACATGGCTTCGCTGCGGCAGGCGGTTGACCGCGTGGGCGCGCGGGGTCGGCCCGCATTCTAACCGTTGTGGCGCTACGGAATGTCGGCGCCGGGCATGCGCGCGAGAATGATGCCGATCTTGCGATTGAGACCGGGCGCGGACTGGTTGCGTTCGTAGAAGCGGGGATTCGGCGCCATGGCTGCCAACCGTGCCGCCTGCTCCGCCGAAAGCTGCGCGGAGTTGCTGCCGAAATACCGCCGGGACGCCTCCTCGGCGCCGAAGACGCCGCTACCCCATTCGATCACGTTGAGGTAGATCTCGAGAATGCGCCGTTTCGGCAGCATGGCCTCGAGCATTACGGTAATCACCGCCTCCTCGCCTTTCCGCCAGTAGCTGCGCGAAGGCGACAGGAACAGGTTCTTGGCAAGCTGTTGGGTGATCGTCGAGCCGCCCGCGACGACGCGCCCCTTCTTCTGGTTCTTCTCCATGGCCAGCTCGATGCCGTCCCAATCGAAGCCCTCGTGCTCGACGAACTTCGCGTCTTCGGCCGCCACCATCGCACGCTTCAGGTTGCCGGAGATGCGGTCATAGGCGACCCACGTGTACTTAAGCTGAGCCTTGGGGTTCTTCGCGTGCAGTTCGTCCATGCGCCAGGCCATGAACGATGTCTCGCCAACCGGGTGGTCGCGCCACCACCAGATATGCGCGGCGAACCACAGTTGCGGCAGGACGATCACGGCAACCAGCGCGGCGGCGAGCCACAGCAGCCATCGCCCGATGCCGCGACCGCGCACTGCCGGGGCCATCAGCCGCCAACCGGCGGGCGCAGCAGCGGAAAGGCCGAAGCCGTTTCCGGCCGGACGCCCCGCCAGATGAAAAAACTCTCCGCCGCCTGCTCGATCAACATGCCCAGGCCATCCGCCGTCCTGCCCGCGCCATGGGCTTCAGCCCAGGTCAGAAAGGCCGTCGGCGCATCGCCGTAGATCATGTCGTAGGCGAACGCGCCCGATGCCACGATCGACGGCGACCACGGGGGCGGCGTCTTGTCGGCGAGGCCGGCGCTCGTGGCATTGATGACGACGTCGAATGAGCGCCCGGCCAACGATTCGGGTGGCACCGCGGCAATGGGGCCGTGGGGCGCGAACAACTCCGCGATGACGATGGCCTTGGCGAAAGTCCGGTTGCTGACCGTCAGCGACCGCGGGCGTTCGGCAAGCACGGAACTCATGATCCCGCGGGATGCGCCTCCGGCGCCCAGCACGAGTACGTCGCGGCCGGTAATGGCGATGCCCAAGTTGTGCGTGATATCTCGAACGACACCCGGCCCATCGGTGTTGTCGCCGTACCAGCCATCGCCGGTCCGCTTTAGCGTATTCACCGCTCCCGACAGCTTTGCACGCGGGCTGTGGGCGACCGCGAGCGCAAAGGCCTGCAGCTTGAACGGCACCGTGACGTTGAGACCCTTTCCACCCGAACGCGCGAACCCTTCGACCGTCGCCAGGAATCCATCGAGCGGCGCCAGGAGTCTTTCATAACTCAAGTCCTGCCCTGTTGCCCGCGCGAAGGCCGCGTGGATTTGCGGCGATCGAGAGTGGGCAATTGGATTACCAATGACGGCGTACTTGTCCAAGACGATCGGCCTGATGGGTGTTGGTGAAGCGGGAGGACGCGCGTGCCTGGGCGATTGCTGCCGGCCCAGGTGCCAGTGTACTTCGTGGAGGCTGCTCGCCCGCCGCCGCGCTACTGGGAGACCAGCGCGTCCGCCTTGGTGAATGTCCACGTACGCGTGACGTGGAGGATGTCGGTGTCGCGCCTGATGTCGGATGGAAACTGCGCGAAAGGAGCCGACATCTCGACGATCTTCATCGCAGCAGCGTCGAGGATGCGGTTTCCGGAACTGCGGTTGACCTCGATTGTCTCGACGCTGCCATCGCTCTTGATCGACACGGTCAGCAGCAGGCTGCCGTACAGGCGCTGGTCACGCGCGGCCGCCGGATAGTTGAGGTTCCCGACGCGCTCGATCTTGAGGCGCCAATCCTCGACATACCGGGCAAAACGGTACTCCTCGGCGCGCGCGCCGACGAAGCGGCGCTTGGGCCGCTTCTGGTACGTCTCCATGTCCTTGGCGATCTGTGCTTCGAGCTTCATCGCCTCGAGCGTGCGCTGCATCAGTTCATCCGCAGTGGGCAGCTCGGTGCGCTCCGCCGCGTCCACCGGTTTCTGCTGGACCGCGGCGATCGGCGCCGACCGCAAGCTGGTCATGAGCTCCCGCGTCTGCTGCTCGAGCGTCACCACGCGTTGCGTGGCGACGGCGACCTGCTGCTCGGGATTGTTCATCGGCACCACGGGCAGCGGCGTCTTCGCCCGCCGGTCGGCGTCAGTATTGCCCCCGCCATCCAGGTTCGCCTGCGCAAGGATGTCTGCCTTGGTCGGCTTCGCCGCGGTCTTGGCGTTGACCAGCGCCACTTCGAGCGGCGGTCCCTTGTCGACCAGGCTACGGAGGTCGAAGGGCGAGAAGTGGATCATCAGCACCACCGCATGCACGAGCAGCGAACCGCCCAGCGCGTACGTCATGAGCTTGTCGTGGCGCGGCGATACCAGTGCTTCCGGCGGGATTGTCGCGGGCGGCAATGCGCCTGCGGGGGCGATACGTGCCGTACGTCGCGCGACAGGTTTGGGCGTCGGCGCCGGCGCAGGCTGGGCAACCGCCGGAACGATGGTCATCGGCGGCGGTGCGGCGGCCGCCTTTGTGGCGCGAGGCGCCGCTGGCTTCTTTCTGGCTACGGCCTCTCCCGCCGCGCGCCGTGGAGCCGCAACCGCGGCCAAGGCCCTCGGTTCGTCAGGAACCGGCAAGTCAGGCGTCTTCGGCGGTGCGGCGCGTCGCGGCAAGGACAGCGATCCTAATGCAGGGGATTGCCCATTCTAGCAAGCGTCATGCCGATGTCATGGCACTGCGCCCGGCACCCGCCAAAAAAACTTCAAGCTGTACCGGCGTAGCGACACTCCAGCGTCGTGTGGAGGAGGTCGACACGCGCGATCGCCACCCGCACCACGGTTTCGGGCGGCTGGGGCGGCAGGTCGGCCATGCGCTGGATCCATGGCAGCCTGTCGAAGCGCACGAGATTCTCGCGGATGACCGACGCCGTCGTTTCCTTGACCTGTTCCTGCGCCAGCCAGCGCAGGCACCAGTACTGTTCCATGCGGTCCTGGAATTCCGCGTATTGGCTGTAGGTCACCTCGAAATCGGCCAACGCGGCAAAGAGCTCGGCGTCGTTTTCCCCGTACGGGGGCGCGGTGCCTGCGACGACTGCCAACAATTGCCGCTGGTTGACCAGGTCGCAATAGCGGCGCAATGGCGAGCTCGACCAAAGATAGTGCGTCAGCCCCAACCCCTGGTGCTCACCGGGCCGCGTGCTCATCTTGACCTTGCCGCCCGACTGCACGCGGTACAGTCCCGCGGCGCCGCTCGCCGCAAGCGTCTGCCCCCACGTGCTGTTGACGTGGATCATCAACTCGGCGACCAGCTTGTCCAGCGGGCTGCCTCGCTCGCGTGGCGATATGGTCACCCGGCCTTCGCTGCCCGCGTCCCAGTCCACGTCAAAGCTGTAATCGATGCGATTGAAATCGGCCTTGCCGCGGCGCGCCGAAAGATGCTGCGCCAGCTTCCACAGCGCGCGCATTTCGTGCGTCCACGGCGGGTCCTCCGGCGCCGGCAACGGATTTGCGAACGCGTCCGAAAGCGTCGCAAGATTCAGATTCGCAGCGACCGGAACAAGATTCAGACGCGTGGCATGCGCCACCGGCGCGCCCGCGGGGTCGGTTTCGATGTACAGCGAAAGTGCCGGCACCGCCGCGCCGGCCTTCAACGTAAAGGCGGCCACCGCCGCTTCCGGCAGCATCGTCAGCTTGCGCCCGGGCATGTACACGGTCGACAGCCGTTCGCGCGCGATCGCGTCGAGCGCGCTGCCACGCGGTATGGCCAGCGCCGGGCAGGCGATGTGGATGCCGATTTCGACGTTGCCGTTCGCGAGCTCGCGCATCGAGAAGGCGTCGTCGATTTCCGTGGTCGTTGCATCATCGATGGAAAAGGCGCGCACGTCGGCCCGCGGAAGATCGGGGGCGGCCGGCAGCGCTCCCCAGTCCGGGAACGCGATACCGGCGGGAAAGACTTCGGAAAGAAAGCGGTTGAAGTGAAAGTCGTGCGTCGAAGGGATGGCGCCGCAGGCGGCAAGGAGATCGACAGGATTCGTGCGCTCCGCGTCGCAGGCCGCGGCGAGCGCCTTCCATTCCAGCGAATTCTTGTCCGGCTTGTAGAGCAGCATCGCGAGCTTCGGCGCAAATTCCGCGGGGAGCCTTCGCGCGGCGAGTTCTCCCACCCATCCCGCGATTTGGGCAGCCTCGCGCTGCTTGCGTTCGACGGACGCAAGCGCGGCGCGCAGTGATTCCGGCGGCGCCTTGCGATAGCGGCCCTTGCCCTTCTTGTAGAAATACATCGGGGACGCGTGCAGCAGCATGGCCACCGCCGCCGCCTGCGCAGGGGTGGGATGCGCGCCGTAATACTCGCGCGCGAGGTCCTCGAATCCGAATTCGCCGTCGCCGATCGCCTCCCAAAGGAAATCGGGGTCGAGTTCCTTCGCAAGGCCCTGTCCCTCGGCCATCAGCGCGCCAGCGGACAGCGCCGCGAAGCGCAGCAGCACGGCGCCCGACTTGATCTTGAGCCGCTTGCCCGACACCGCTTCCACCTGCAGCGACGCGTCGTTATCGGCGAGAACGGACCCGGCCTTGAGCTGGCCGTCGTCCTCGAACAGGACATTCATTGGGAACAGGCGCGCGAACGCACCTTCACGTGAGTTGGACTGGCTACGCGCGAATTATACCGGTTGATTGCACCAAACCCCTCGATGCTGCATAGTCGGCGGCTCATCGATTTCGGGAGTGGCGATGGAATACCGGCGATTGGGCAACAGTGGACTGGAAGTGTCGCCGCTCTGCCTGGGCGCGATGATGTTCGGCGACCGCACGGATGCCGCGGCGGCGAAAGACATCGTCGACGCCGCGTTCGATGCCGGCGTCAACTTCATCGACACGGCGGACAACTACACAAAGGGCGCGTCCGAGAAAGTGGTCGGCCAGGCGATCAAGGCGAATCGCGCGCGCTGGATTCTCGCCACCAAGGTCGCCAACGTGATGACCGCGAAGCCGCACGATGGCGGGTTGTCGCGACGCTGGATCATGCGCGCGTGCGACGACAGCCTCACGCGCCTCGCCACCGACTTCATCGACATCTATTACCTGCATCGCGACGATCCCGATACGCCAATCGCCGAAACCGTCGCGGCCTTGGGCGACCTGATCCGCGCCGGCAAGATCCGATACTTCGGCCTATCCAATTATCGCGGGTGGCGCATCGCCGAAGTCGTCGGCGAATGCGAAGCGCAGGGCGTGCCGATGCCGGTGGTCTGCCAGCCTTACTACAACCTGATGAACCGGATGCCCGAAGTCGAGATCCTTCCGGCCTGCGATTACTACGGCATCGGTGTCGCGCCCTATTCTCCGCTGGCGCGCGGAGTGTTGACCGGAAAATATGCCCCCGGTAGCAAGCCGCCCGAGGGGTCGCGTGGTGCGCGCGGCGACGTGCGGATGCTGGAAACGGAGTTCCGCGAGGAGTCGTTCGTCATCGCCCACAAACTGGCGGAGCACGCCAGGAAGACGGGACGGACGCTCGCACAATTCGCGCTGGCCTGGACGTGGGCCAACCAGATCGTGTCGAGCGTCATCGCCGGCCCGCGCACGCTGGAACAGTGGAACGATTATGTCGGCGCGATCGACACGCCGTGGGACGACGCCGACGAAGCGCTGGTGGACTCGCTCGTGCGACCGGGGCATCCTTCGACGCCGGGCTATTCGGATCCGCAATATCCCATTTACGGCCGCGTGCTCGCCTGACCGCAGGAGTCGGGCTACCGGCGCACGCCGGACACCCAGCGTTCCCCTGCGGGAACCGCGAACGGAAGCCGGTTTTCGGGAGGCGACAGCGGGCACGACCAGCGATCGTCGTACGCGCACGAAGGGTTGTACGCATAGTTGAAGTCGAGCAGGATTTCGCCCTTGCTCACGCCGAGGTCGGCGCCCTTGATCGTGTCGTAGAGATAGCGGCCGCCGCCATAGGTGTCGCCGCCGCTGGTCGCATCGGAAAAGGGCAGCCACAATCCGCCACCGTAGCCTTCGAGCCAGTAGACGGCCAGCCGCGCTTGCCGGCCGCTCACGGAAAAATGCACCTGGCCGGCGCGCGTGCAGCGCAGAATGCCGTCGGACGCAAGCGCAATCTCGAACGTCTCCCGCTTGGGCAAGACCTCGACGACACCTTTCAGCCGCCACGCCGGCGTATAGGGATACCAGTCGACGCCGCGCCAATCGCCGCGGCGTTCTTCCGCTATCGGGCTCTCCGAATGCTCGCTGAAAATCCGGTCGCGCGCGGCGCGAAAGCGTTTCGCCGCGCCCTCCAGATCGGCGACGCCGGAACGCACGGCCGCGTATTCCGCGGACACGCTGCGTCGCCAGTCGGCCAGAGCAAAGGGATTGGTCGGGGAAGTCATTTTCTTTCGTTCGCGACTCCGTGCAGCACATGGCCGGAGGGAACGTGTTGCGACGCCGACTCCACGTGACGCGTCTGGTCGTCGAAGAAGAAATCGGGTTCGAATTCGCGCAGGAACGGCCCCTTTTCGCGTCCGCCCAGGAACATCGCCTCGTCCACGTTCACGTTCCAGTCCATCAGCGTGCGGATGGCCCGCTCGTGCGCGGGCGTGCTGCGCGCCGTCACGAGGGCCGTGCGCAGCCGCATCTGCACGGAACCGCGATCCACGCGCTGCAGCCGGTGCAGCGCCTCGAGCAGCGGCTTGAACGGGCCGGGCGGCAGCGGGCGCGTGGCGTGGTCGGCTTCGTGTTGCTGGAAAGCGTCGAGACCCTGGTCGCGAAAGACGCGCTCCGCCTCGTCCGCGAATAGCACGGCGTCGCCGTCGAAGGCAATGCGCACTTCATCGGGATGCGAATCGGTGACCTGCGATTGCGTAAAGACCATTGCCGCTGGAAAGCCCGCGTTGAGCGCTCCCCGGACATCGTCGGCGTTGGCGGAAAGAAACAGGTTGGCCTTGAGCGGCCCCAGGTAGGAAAACGGCGCGCGACCGCGCGTGAACACGCCGCGTTCGATGCCCAGTGCCGCGCCCTTGACCGAGCGGAACACGCGCAAGCCCGAAACCGGATCGTTACGGGACAGGATCACCACCTCCACGCGTCGCACGCCGTCGGCATTGAAAGCCTCGAGTTTGCGCACCAGCGGATAGGCGACGCCGGGCTTCGCGGGCGAATCGAGCCGTTCGAGCTGCAGCCGCATGTATTCGCGGTCGTCGGCCGTCTCGAAGACTTTGTTCTCTTCCTCGAAATCGAACAGCGCGCGCGAACTGATCGCGACGACGAGCTGATCGGCGGCCGATGGCTCATTCATCGGAAAAGTATACGCCGGCGGGAGTTGGCAGCCGGCGCGCATGCCGGAGTTACTTGGGCGTCGGTGGGGCGGTGCAGGTGCCCACGCGCTTGCCCGTGTAGGTCTGGATCATGTTCACCGGTTGGCCTTCCATCGTCCCCGTCATGTGCATGCGGCCATCGTACGTCCCGCTGCCGAACGTGATCTCGCCGTCGCCCGTCATCTTGTTCTTGCCGTCGCAGACCATCTTGAACGTGTACTTGCTGCCGGTACGCTTGGAGTCGACGGTCTTGCACTCACCCTGCCGCTTGGGAACGAAACTCTCGTCGTTCGCGCCTTTGACGACACACGTGCGGGACGTTTGCGCGGGCATCTGCATCGGCATGCCGGGCATTTCCATTTTCATCGTGGTTTCCCACAACTCGTCCTTTTCCTGAGCGATGGCAGGCAGGCAATATGTGAAAAACACGGCTGCGGAAACGACGGCGCCAACGCGTGGCAGGATGTTCGACATGAAGCGGCTCCCCTGGAATTTTGAACGATGCGGGCTTGCAATAGCCATCTAAGCGCCCGCGGCTTGAACCGCGCCATACTAAGGCAGCGCGGCGCGGCGGGGAAGCGGGAGTTACTTCGAGTCCTGTTCGAGCTGGCGCAACACGTCGCGCAACTCCCGCACTGCCCATTCCAGGTCCGCCTGCGCGACATTGAGCGGCGGCGCGATGCGCACCACCGTGCCATGCGTGTCCTTGGAAAGGATCCCCCTCGCCAGTAATCGGTCCACCACGCGCCGCGCGGGAAGCCGGCGCGGATCGATTTCGATGCCGATGTAGAGTCCGCGTCCGCGCACCTCCCGGATCAGCGGGCTCGCAATCGCCGAAAGCTCGCCGATCAGCCATGCGCCGATTTGCTGCGATCTCGCGCACAGTTGCTCGTCTTCGAGGACATCCAGCGCCGCCATCGCCACGGCAGCCGCAAGCGGATTGCCGCCAAAAGTGCTGCCGTGATCGCCAGGCGTAAAGATGCGCATCACGTCGTGCGTCGCGACGAACGCCGATACCGGCAGCAGCCCGCCGCCCAGCGCCTTTCCCAGGATCACGCCATCCGGGCGTACGCGGTCGTGCTGGCACGCGAGCAGGTAGCCCGTGCGGCCCAGCCCGGTCTGTATTTCGTCGCAGATCAGAAGGACATTGTGTTCGCGGCAGATGCGCGCGCATTGCGCGAGATACCCTTCCGGCGGCACGATGATGCCGCCCTCGCCCTGGATCGGCTCGACCAGGAAGGCCGCGGTATTCGGCGTGATGGCCGCGGCCAGCGCCGTGGCGTCGCCGAATGGGACAGCGACGAAGCCGGGAGGAAACGGCCCGAACCCGTCCTTATATTGCGGCTCCGACGAGAAGCCGACGATCGCGATCGAGCGGCCGTGGAAGTTGCTCGTGCAGACGACGATCTCGGCGCGGTCGGCCGGAATGCCCTTGACGCGGTATCCCCACTTGCGCGCCGCCTTGAGCGCCGTCTCGACCGCCTCGGCGCCACCGTTGGACGGTAATGCGCGATCCAGTCCGGTCATCTTCGCCAGACGTTCGAGCAGTGCCGGCAGCCGGTCGTTGTGAAACGCGCGGGATGTGACCGCGAGCTGCTGCGCCTGCGCGACCAGCGCCGCCACGATTCGGGGATGCGCGTGGCCGAAACTGACGGCCGAGTACGCGCTCATCAGGTCCAGGTAGCGTTTGCCGTCGACGTCCGTCAGCCACGCACCTTCGCCCTGTCCCAGGACGACGGGAAGCGGATCGTAATTGCGCGCACCGAATGCAGTTTCGCGGCCGATGTGCGCAGCGGCTGCCTTCGAGGCAGCGCGCACCGCAGGTTGCTCGAGGTGAGTCGGCGAGGTCATGGGTGTAATGCTACGCCAGCCGAGCGGTGGACCGCCACGGCTAGCGTCGCCTTGCATTTATCTCGGCCGCGGCGCTAGATCGATATCGATGTAGCGCCAGATCGCCGACCGAACCGGATGCGGCTTGTAGTCGAGGACCCACGGCTGCGTCAGGTGATCGTCAATCCGGTGTTCCATCAAGCGCCACGGTGCGTAGGCGATCATGAGTTCGGTCATCCGGTCGAAAAGCCTGGTGCGTTCGGGCGAATCCGGCATCCGGTATGCCTCGTCGTACAGCCGGTTGAACGCCGGCAGGTTGAAGCGGGCGTGATTTTCCTGCCCGATGTTCGGTCCGTACAGGAGCTGCATGAAATTCTCGGCATCCGGATAATCGGCGACCCACCCGTCGGTGCGCATCGGGAACTTGCCCTGCCGCGCCATCTTGCGCAGCTCGGACTGCTTGTCGGTCTTGAACACAATCTTGAGGCCGATCGCGTCCATGTTTTTCTTCCACTGCTCATTTTCCTGACGCGCCTGCGACGACGGCAATGACCAGCGTTCGAGGACCAGCGGCTGGCCCTCCGGCGTCTCGCGATATCCGTCGCCATCGCGATCCTTGTAGCCGAACTTGTCCAGCAACGCGCGCGCCGCAGCCGGATCGTAGAGCTGCGCGTTGGTCTTGAGCTTGGGGTCGTAACCCGCAATGTCTGGCGGGAGCGGGCTCATCGCCGGGATCCCGCGCCCCTTCAGCATCACCCGGATGAATTGGTCGACGTCATAGCCCATGCCGACCGCGCGGCGCAACGCAATCTTCTCCGGCGAATAGCCGCCGACGACCGGGTCTTCCATGTTGAAGTACGTCCAGCGCGTGTTCGGGCGCAATAGCACTTCGTGTCGGATGCCTTTGGCGGCCAAGTCCGGGCGAAGCTTTCCACCGGCAAGCGCCTGCTCGACAAACTCCCCTGGAAGCCGGTCGAGCATATCAAGTTCGCGGTTGGCGAACGCGAGCCATACCGACTGGCCTTCGTCGATGACCGTGATCTGGATGCGTCCGATCAGCGGCAGCTTCCTACCCTTGAGCGCGGCAGCGATCGGTTGCGATTCCGGCGGCACGGGACCGGCCGGCACATACGTGGTCTCGCGAAAGGCCGGATTGGCCACCAGCACCATCTTCGTACTGCGCTTGTACTCACCAAGAATGTAGGGACCGGTGCCGATCGGGTGCGCCCCAATGTCCTGCCCGTAGGTTTCGACCACCTCACGCGCGACGGCAGCGGTATTCGGCACCGCAAACACGTACAGGAAGCGCAGGTCCGGCCGGTTCAACCGGACGCGCAGCGTGTAACGATCGATCGTTTCCAAGCCGGCGAGCGGTGCGTCGTAGTCGAACTTCCCCGACTTGATTGCCTTGGCGCGCAACTCGTCGGCGCCGATGATCTTGCCCTCGACCAGCCACAGCCACGGACTTTTCACCGCGGGGTCGAGCAGCCGCCGGACCGCATAGGCATAGTCGCCGGCCGTGAGTTCGCGCGGTTTACCCTTGAATGCGGGATCCGGCGTGAAGAAGATTCCGGGCTTCAGCTTGAACACGTACGTCGCGCCGGCGTCCATGACGGTCGGCATCGCCGCCAGCGTGCGCGGGACCAGCGTCATCGGCCGCGCCAGGTAATCGTAGTCCAGCATCGCGTCGAAGATGTGATCGATGACGCCATCGGACGCCGCGTCAGCCGAGAACTGCGGGTCGAAGCTCTGTTCGGGCCCCGAGAACGCGATGCGCAGCGTCTTCGCCGCATCGGCAGCAATGGCGAGCGTCGCATGCAAGACAAGTACCCCCAGCGCCGTGGCGATTGCGCCGCGCATCGCGCGAACTACGCACTGCCGTCGCTGGTTTGAGCGCATCGGAGACTGTAGGCAAGGGCGGGAGAGTCCCGGCGCTGACTATAGTCGAAGTGCGCACCGGCGTCCCGCCGGCCGGTTCGCGTTGCCGCGTGATAATCTTTCGCACCGTTGCCGGCGGGTTCGATTGTCCGTCTTTGCGGCGTCGCGCCGAATGCCGCCGCTCGAGGAGTATCCATGGCCGCTCCACGCAAACGAGTCACCAGGAAATCGGGCACGCCGGTCGCAGCCGGCGCTCGCGCCCGGCGGGCCAAGACACCGGCAAGCGAGTCGACTCTGATTGGCGTCGCGCGGCAGGTCCGGTCCTGGTCGGACTCGGTCTTGGGCATGGCCGGGGCAGCCGCCGATATTTCGATCGGTGCCGCCAAGGCCATCCTCGTCAAGCCCGAGCAACGACAGGTACTTGAGAAAACGGGCACAGTGCTCCGCGGCATGCGCGAGGCGGCGGGCTTGAGCTTGAGCGAAGTCGGGGCTGCGATCAACCTCGAGGATCCGGCGCTGCTGGAATTGGTAGAGAACGGAAAGATCGCGCTGCCGTTCGAGATCATCCTGCGCCTCGCATCCGTGCTGGGCCGCAACGATCCGATTTCCTTCGTGATGCGCTTCACGCGCTCATATAACCCGGACGTCTGGCGCACGCTCGAAAACCTGGGCATCGGCCGCTTCGCAGTGCAGGCGGGACGCGAGCGCGAATTCGCGAACGTGTACCGCAGCAGCGATGCCGCGCGCATGCTGTCGGACGAGGATTTCGGCGCGGTGCTCGCGTTCACCAAAGCCGCGTTCGAGACGGCACTCGCGTTTCGCGGAAGCAAGGCGGTACCCGCGCGTCCGCGCAAGCTGGCACCGGGACGGTAATCGCATGACGCAGAACGCTGGCGCGCCGACCCGCATCATCGACTCCCACACCGGTGGCGAACCCACGCGCGTGATCGTCAGCGGCGGCCCCGATTTGGGGAGCGGGGACATGGCACAACGCCGCGATCGTTTTCGCGACACGCACGACGGATGGCGCAGAGCCCTGGTCAACGAGCCGCGCGGTTCCGACGTGATCGTGGGGGCGATGCTGTGCGCGCCGCTCGACTCCACGAGCACGTGCGGCGTGATCTATTTCAACAACGTCGGCTACATCGGCATGTGCGGTCACGGCACTATCGGCCTGATCGCGACGCTTGCCTATCTCGGTCGAGTGCAGCCCGGCGAACACCGGATCGAGACGGTAGTCGGGACCGTCACGGCGACGCTGCACGCCGACGGCGCGGTGACCGTCGCCAACGTGCCGTCGTGGCGCCACGCGACGCAGGTGCGGGTGGCGGTTCCCGGCCACGGCGTGGTGCATGGCGACGTCGCGTGGGGCGGCAACTGGTTTTTTCTTTGTTCCGACCACCGTCAGCCCCTTGAGGCGGGCCGAGTCGCCGACCTGACGGCGTTCGCTTCGAGCGTGCGCGATGCGCTTGCGCAAGAAGGTGTCACCGGGCGAGGCGGCGAGGAGATCGACCACGTCGAACTCGTTGGACCGGCCGCCGATCCTGCCAACAACGCGCGCAATTTCGTGCTGTGCCCCGGTGGCGCCTACGATCGCTCGCCCTGCGGCACCGGCACCAGCGCAAAGCTCGCGTGCCTGGCCGACGACGGCAAACTCGCCCCGGGCACGCCATGGCGGCAGGAAAGCGTGATCGGCAGCGTCTTCACCGGCCGCTATGAGCGCGCCGTGGCACCGCTTCCGGGGGTGCCGGCTAATGCCGTGCTGCCGCAGATACACGGCCGCGCGCACGTCACGCTGGACGCTACCGTCATCTTCGACCCTGCGGACAATTTCGCTTGGGGCTTGAGGTAGGCATTTCGTGGTCGCGCGTTGCCGCGCGCCGGCGAATGACCGCACGCTCTGGACTGCTTCCGGCTTGAACCAGCCCGACGCACCGTTGCAGGCGATTTCAGCCGCAGAGCAGTCATGCGACGTGCTGGTGATAGGCGCGGGCATTGTCGGCGTGGCCATTGCCTTGCGTCTGCGCCGTGACGGGCGGGATGTTCTGCTGATCGATCGCGCGCGTGTCGCCGCGGAAGCCAGCCGCGGCAACGCCGGCGCGCTGGCGTTCTCCGACATTCTGCCGCTCGCGTCGCCGCGCATGCTCGTTCAGGCGCCGCGCTGGCTGCTGGATCCGCTGGGTCCGCTGGCGATTCGCCCCAGCTATTTGCCGACTCTGGCGCCTTGGCTGTTTCGCTTCTGGCGCGCATGCCGGCACGATCGCGTGCTCGCGAGCACCGTGGCGCAGGCAGCGATGATGCGTCTGTCCGCCATCGAGACGCCGTTGTTGCTCGCCGCCGCCGATGCCGGACACATGATTCGCAGCGGTGGCGCGTTGCATCTTTACGAAAGCAGAGCCCGGTTGCAGGCGGCGCAACCCGGATGGAAGGTCCGAGCCGACCACGGCATCGAATTTACGCATGTGCACGATCTGCAGGCCATCGCCGACCTGCAGCCGGGCTTGAGTTCCATGCTGGTTGCGGCGACCTTCGTGCCCGAATGGAAGACCGTCAGCGATCCGCTGCAGGTGACGCAGGCGCTCGCCCGGCAGTTCGAGCGCCAGGGCGGGCAGATTCGTTGCGGAGAAGCGGTCGCACTGGCTTCGGGCACCGATGGCGTCGTCGTGCACCTCCGCGACGGGCGCCACGTGTCCGCGCGGCACGTGGTCGTCGCCGCCGGCGCCTGGTCCCACCATCTCGCGCGCACGCTGTCCGAACACATTCCGCTGGAAACGGAGCGTGGATACAACACGACGCTTCCGGCAGGCGCCTTCGACCTGAAACGCCAGCTCATCTTTGGCGACCACGGCTTCGTGGTCACGCCGCTCAGCAGCGGCGTGCGCGTTGGCGGCGCCGTGGAATTCGCCGGACTGGATGCACCGCCCAACTTCGCCCGCGCCGCGACGATGCTCGCCAAGGCCAAGCGCTTCATGCCGGGCCTGCGCACGGAAGGCGGGACTCAGTGGATGGGCTTTCGTCCGTCGTTGCCGGATTCGCTGCCCGCCATCGGTCCGGCGACTGCCGACGCGCGGGTGTTCTATGCATTCGGGCATGGCCATCTGGGCCTCACGCAATCGGCCGCGACGGCGCGCCTGGTCGCCGATATCATCGCCGGGCGCACGCCGCCGCTGGACCTCTCGCCGTTTCGTCCGCAACGCTTCGCTTGACCACACGGATATGCCATGACCAACTTCCGCACGCTAGCCACCATTCGCCATCACGGCATGGCATTGAGCGATCTCGAATTCGAGGTGCCGCTGAACCACGCTCAACCGGACGGCGAGAAGCTCTCGGTATTCGCACGCGCGGTCCGGCACGCCGACCACGCGACGGATGCGCGGCCCTGGCTCGTCTTCCTGCAAGGCGGGCCCGGCTATCCAGGTCCGCGGCCGACCACCTATTCTGGCTGGCTGAAGCGCGCGCTGGACGACTACCACGTGCTGCTGCTCGATTCGCGCGGCAACGGACGCAGCAGCGTCGTGCTCCCGCAGACGCTGGAGCGGCGCGGCGACGCCAAGGCCCAGGCTGCGTACCTCAAGCATTTTCGCGCCGACAGCATCGTCCTCGATTGCGAACTGATCCGGAAGCAGCTGGTCGGAGCCGACGAGCCGTGGAGCGTGCTTGGCCAAAGCTATGGCGGCTTTTGCGCCGTGCACTACCTTTCCTTCCATTCGCGCGGACTGCGCGAGGTCTTCATCACCGGGGGCTTGCCTCCGCTTGCCGGCAGCGCCGACGACTATTACCGCCACACGTATCCCGAGGTTGCGCGCAAAACGCGCAAGCACTTCGCGCGGTACCCGGACGATGTGGCGCTGTGCGCGCGCATCATGCAACACCTGAACACGCACGACGTGAAGCTGCCCACCGGCGGCCGCCTGACTGTTCGCCGCTTCCAGCAGGTCGGCTTCATGCTGGGATTCGACGAAGGCATGGAGACCCTCCACTACCTGCTCGAAGGTGCGTTTTGCGCTGGCGCGCAAGGCGATGTGCTTAGTTTGCCCTTTCTCCGCGCGGTTGAAAATTCCCAGACCTTCGAGACCAATCCGATCTTCGCGGTGTTGCACGAGATGTGCTACACGCAGGGCGCCGCGTCGCGCTGGTCGGCGGAGCGCGTGCGCGGCGAATTTCCGGACACGAACTGGGCGCCCGGTAAGCGACCGTCATTTACCGGCGAGATGATCTATCCGTGGATGTTCGACGACTACCCGGGGCTGCGACCGCTGCGCGACGTGGCCGAACTGCTCGCCAACGATGCCGAGTGGCCGGTCCTGTACGACCCGGCGCAGCTCGCGCGCAACACAGTTCCGTCGGCGGCGGCGATCTACGCCGAGGATATGTTCGTGCCGCGCGCGCTGTCGGAGCAGACCGCAGACACGATCAAGGGTATGAAGGTATGGCTGACCAACGAATTCGAGCACAGCGGCCTGCGCACCAGCGACCGCGTGTTCGAGCGGTTGCTGGCGCTGGTGCGGGATTAGGGTCAGGTAGTCATCAACCGACGTCGGCCACGGCTTGCCCGCTTACGACCCGTTGCCGTAAGTCGTCATTCTTATGATCGATCGACGGGTCCACGCCGCTCACCGGCGATTCGCTAGCATCGGGATGCACCTGCGAGCGGATGGCGGACACCGACACTGTTAGGCACGCTTCCCCTCTGATAAGCAGGCCTTGTGAGGCGTCGCACCTGCTCCACGCAGATGCAGAAAGCGCTCACTTGGCGTGCATCCGCAGGTATTCCTCACCCTTGGCCGTCACGGTGACGATGCTCCCCACGCCATTCTCCGCATAGCCGCCAGCAACCAGCGCGTTGACAATCGCCCACGCCTCAAAGCGCAGGGAGATGCCTTTTGCGCACCGCCTCAAAGCTTCAAGCTGTTCGCCCGTCAAACGCGTGGTGAACGATACAAGCGATCGCGACTCGTCTGCGGCTGGTGCCGATTTACACGCGGGGGATTGGGTCATGACACGGCTCGCGGTGAATAACACCGTCATAGTGCCATGCAGTTTCAATGCAAACGACCGCTCTCGACAGGCGGCAATTTTCGAGGATCAAACGTATTGTCATCAACAGTACATCTCATTGTCCGCGATATTGGGTAACCGGAACAGATTGGCGACGATTAAATGTGACGAGATAAGAAATGTGGCGTTGCGCCGTAGTCTCAAGTCCGATGTACACGCCGAGCTCGATAGTTCACGGGCGTGTGCATTACAAGGTGTGGTGGCATACCTGAGTGTGGCTGTCGAGCGATTTTACGATGATGCGACGCAGGAATATAGATCCTTGCGCAAGTTGCTGAACAGGCGTGACTTGTTCAAACCGGGAACGCATCTTGCTGCCGTTCGATGCGACGGCATTCGCATTAGACAACCACGACTAGAGGAACCAATGAAGTCAATCCTCGATCAATCCTTTCGCTATACCAAGAGCGTTGATACCGATCTACGGAAAACCTTCGCCAGAGTGCGGCGTGAACAACGCCAACAGGCGCGAACGCAGGTTGAGGGCGACGACCGAAGGAACGTGTTCCCGGTAAGGCCGCACAAACACGCTGCCATGTCGTGATGGTGTGAAGATCGCCCTCATCGCGGTCGCAATGCTTGCAGGAAGCGCGCGGTGATGACTCTTAGGACCCCAATTCTCCTCGGGGCTTCTTCTTTGCGCGAGCTGCTGGCGGTCAAGCTGTCCGTTTCGAATACATCAAGGACGCTGCATCTTGGACAACAACCCTAAGCTTATTGCGTTCCGTAAAATTTCCGCCACCGAATTTGCGCGCTTGAGTTCGTCCATGCAGCTAATGCTACTCACCATCCTTCGGGCTCAATCGAGTAGTCGAACAGCCATTGCCACTGCGGAGCGCAAGAAGCGCCATGGCGACGCCTAGCAATTGCATATCGCCGATCGGAGTCGCGATACAGGCAAGCACACAAAGAGTCTCGCACGCAAATCGCTTGAAAACCGCTGTGACCTAGGCGGCACGGAACGCCCTGGAGACGCTCGACGCCATCGGTACTGCTGTTGAAGGTTGCGCTGACATCGGCGACCGGAAAAGAAACCGGTGCAAGGGTCTCTCCCGGGCGACCAGTCCCGTGCCGCAATTGCGGGCTTGCGGGTTCCGGGGCCCACTTGTGTCCGGCTGAGTACACGGTACGCAGTCGCTTCGCCCAAGGTAAACTTGTTGCACTTGCACGTACAAGTTCAATCAGGCACAGCCGTGAGCGACACCGTCACAGCAACTATCGCACATCGTTTAGGGAAGGTGGAGGCGCTACGCCGTCTCAAGGAGGGGCTGGCCAGCACGAAGGGCCACCTCGGACCGATGATCACGATGGAGGAAGAGGTCTGGGATGGGAACGTGTTGAGCTTCCGAATGCGCGCACTCGGCCAAAACGCTGCGGCAACAATCGAAGTTTTGGAGGACGCGCTGCACATCGATGTGTCGTTGCCTTGGCTGTTGGCTAAGACAGCCAAGCGTCTTCTTCCGGTCTTGCGAAAGGAAGCGACGCTGCTTTTGGAGAAGAAGTAGAGCCCTTGCCGTGGGGCCAGCGGTAGGTCCGTTCAAGTCAACCTAGCGCTCGATCCCTCCGCGGAGTCGGTTGCGTGTTCTGGACAATCACGCCGCCTGGCGCAGACCGACCTCGGGCAATTTCGGACGCGTGGCCAGCGCGCGCTTCATCATTTCCTCGATCGCGGCCTTTTCCTTTGCATCCAGCGGCAGCCGCGGCGGGCGCGTGCGATCGGTGCCCCGGCCCATGATGAACTCGCACAGCTTGATGCATTGGACCAGATCCGGGCGCGCATCCAGATGCAACAGCGGCATGAACCAGCGATAGATGTTCATCGCCTCGACGTAGCGGCCCGCGCGCGCCAGGCGGAACAGCGTCTCGCCTTCGCGCGGAAACGCGTTCGACAGTCCCGAAACCCAGCCGACGGCCCCAACCATGATGCTCTCGACTACCACGTCGTCCAGGCCGGCGAACAGGATGAAGCGGTCGCCGACCATGTTGTGCAGGTCCGTGAAGCGCCGCGTATCACCCGACGATTCCTTGAAGCACACGATTGTCTCGACGTCGGCCAGCGAAGCGAGGATTTGCGGCGTAACGTCGTTCTTGTAGATCGGCGGGTTGTTGTAGACCATGACCGGGAGGTCCGTGGCCTTGGCCACCGAGCGGAAATGCGCGGCCGTTTCGTGCGGCTTCGACGAATAGACCAGCGCCGGCATGACCATGACGCCGTCGAGACCGATCCGTGCCGCCTCTTTCGCCATGTCGATGGCGAAGGCGGACGTGAACTCGGCGATGCCGCTCAATACCGGGACGCGCCCTCGCGCCACCGCCTTGCCGGCCTCCATTACCGCGATCTTTTCTTCCTTGCGCAATGAACAGTTTTCGCCGACGGTTCCGCAAACGATGAGTCCGGACACGCCGTCGCGAATCAGACCCTCCATGACGCGCACCGTGGCGTCGATGTCGAGCGATAGATCTTCGCGAAACTGCGTCGTCACGGCCGGAAAGACGCCACTCCATTCGGGTTTCACGCGCACTCCCCCTGTTTGATCTTCGAATCCGGCATATTGCCAGCGCTCGCGTAAGATGGCCAGACTGCCGCACCGCGCCGGCGCACTTCGAAGGCATTGCATTGCTCTCCCGGCGCACACTCTTCTGGACCGCGTGGATCCTGTTCGCCGCAAGCGCGCTGCTGCCAGCGCCCGCCGGGTCCTTCGTCGGCGATGCCTCCGGGATCTCCGTCTTCTACGTGCTGGGCAAGATCATCGTCTGGAGTCGCGCGGCGCCCGGCTCCGCCGCGTCGCTCGACTTCGGCCGCGTCGTGGTCATTACGCTGGCCGCGTTTGCGAACGTCGCCTTCCTGTTCGCGTTCATCCTGCGCGACCGCCGCGATGTCTCCCCCTCGTGCAAGGTGTTTCTGGTGGCTTCGGCAGTCATCGGCGGCAGCGTCGCGTTCTTCTTTCCTGAATTCTCGAAGCTGCCTGCGTACTGGCTGTGGCTGGCATCACTGATCGTCCTCGCATGCGCATTCATCCTGTTCCCGGGTGAGGGGGTCCCTGCGAAAACATCCACGAAGCGCGCGCCGGCCACCGCGGCACATGGGGATACCGGCGATGTGCCGTCATTGCTTTGGGTCTGGCTGGGCTTCGCCCTGTTCTGGCTCGCCGTCACCGGCATTGGCCGAATCCAGCCGACCGCGCCGGACGCGTCCGCGGAGATTCCTGCCGCGGCGGCGTTGACGACCTACTTCAACGATCGCGCCAACCTCGTCCCGGGTGACATGGCCGCGCGCCTCAATGACGCGCTGGCCAATTTCGAGCGGGAAACCTCGAATCAGATTGCGGTGGCGATTTATCCACGCGTGCCACAAGGCGCGATCGAGACGTTCACGATCGCGACTGCGGACCAATCACGACTCGGACGCAAGGGTCTCGACAACGGCGCCATCCTGTTCGTGTTCGTGGCCGAACGCAGCGCCCGGCTGGAAGTCGGCTACGGCCTCGAAGGCGTGCTGACTGATGTCGACTCGCACCGCGTCCTGGAGGCCCATCTCGTGCCCGCGTTTACCAAGGCCGATTACTCGGAGGGTCTCGACGCAACGCTGGGTGCCATCTTCGTCTCCATCCAGGACGCGTACAAGAGCGACCGGATGCCCGGCAAGGCAACGGTCTTCTGGCGGCAACTGCGTGTCGAGATTCCCAAGCTCCTGCAGCAGGTATGGCCGGCGTTGAGCGGCTTTGGGCTGGACGCGCGCATCGGCATCGCGTTCTTCGGCGGACTGCTGGCTGTTGGGATGTGGGACGGCCTCCGTCAATTCGGCCGGCTCGTCGGCAACCTCGCGCGAGGCGCACGCAATCTCGCCGTGCGGCGACCGTTCAACACCGGCATGGAAAGCGTGGGATTGGGCTCCGTCATCGACACCGTGAAGGTAATCGCCATCGCGCTCGCATTCATCGCCGGCGCCGCGGGCCTGGTGATCGTCGCCGCCGGCGGCGCGTTCGGTGGCGCGGGAGCCCTGGTGCGCTGGTAACCGGGTGCGCGCGCCGCTAATGCGTTACCTCGGCAAAGCGCAGGATCGAAGGAATCTCGTCGTCGATGTCTTCCCAGCCATGGTCGCCGCCTCCCATGATGAATTGCCATCCTCCCGCATATCGCATGACGGCCTCGCACCAATCGAGCAGTTCGTCGCCGGAACGCATCAGCAGGAAATAACGGTCCATCCGCGACAGGCGCGTGACGTACAGGTCTTCCAATTCCGCGAAATGTCCACGCGTCAATTCCCACGCTTCCCCGGTGTGCAGGTTGCGCTGCGGGCCGACGTACGCGGCGAGCGATGAGGCCGGCCGCACCGCGGGGTTGATCACCGCCGCGCGCGCGCCGAATTCTTCCGCGAGAAACGTGGCGTAGTACCCACCCAGCGAACTGCCGACGAAGGTCAGCGCCGCGCGATCCACGACGTTCGCGTCGAGCCACGTGCGCACGTCGCGCATCGCCGTCGCCGGACGGTGATGCAGTTGCGGAATGTACACGCGTGCAGGTGCGGCCAATGCCGCGGCCGCGGCGGCGAGCTTGCGTCCCTTCACCGTTTGCGGTGACGAGTTGAAGCCATGCAAATAGACGAGCGTCGCGCGCGTCATCCGGCGGCGAGTCCTGCCAGCAGCTTTTCGTGCACGCCGCCGAATCCGCCGTTGCTCATGACGAGAACATGTTCGCCCGGTCGCGCTTCGGAGACGACCGCGTGCACCAACGCGGGCAGGTCGTTGAAGACGGTGACCTTGGCGCCCAGCGGCGCCATCGCGCCCGCCACATCCCAACCCAGGTTTGCCGCGTAGCAGAACACCCGGTCGGCTGCGGCGAGGCTTCCGGGTAGCGCGTCCTTGACCGCGCCCATCTTCATCGTGTTCGAGCGCGGCTCGAGCACGGCGAGTATCCGCGCCCCGCCCACCTTGCGGCGCAGGCCGTCGAGCGTGGTCGCGATGGCGGTCGGATGGTGCGCGAAGTCGTCATAGACCGCGATGCCGCGCGCGGCGCCGCGCAATTCCAGCCGGCGCTTCACGCCGTGGAACTCGGACAGCGCGGCGAGTCCGTGCGCGACCGGAACACCGACGTGGCGCGCGGCAGCCAGCGCCGCCAGCGCGTTCAATTGGCTATGCCTGCCGGCTTCTCCGAACACAAGCGTTCCCTGCGGCGCGCCCCCCAGAAGGATCGAGCCGTCGACGGCGACCGTCCAATCCGGACCGGTGCCGGCCACGTCCGCGAGGCCGAACCGCTCGACCTCGCTCCAGCATCCGCGCGCAAGGACGCGCGCGACGCCCGGATCGCCGCCATTGGCGACGATGCGGCCGTTGCCGGGCACCATGCGCACGAAATGGTGAAACTGCGTCTCGATGGCACTCACGTCCGGGAAGATGTCGGCGTGATCGTATTCGAGGTTATTGAGGATCGCGGTGCGCGCTCGGTAATGCACGAACTTCGAGCGCTTGTCGAAGAACGCCGTGTCGTATTCGTCGGCCTCGATCACGAAGAACGCACTGTCGGTCAGACGCGCCGAGACAGGAAAGTCGACCGGCACGCCGCCGATCAGGAAGCCAGGATCGAGACCGGCGTGATCAAGAATCCAGGCGAGCATCGCCGATGTCGACGTCTTGCCATGCGTACCCGCGACTGCCAGCACCCACTTGTCGTGCAGAACGTTTTCGTACAACCACTGCGGGCCGGAGATGTACGGCAATCCTGCATTGAGAATCGCTTCCATCAATGGATTCCCGCGCGAGACCACATTGCCGACGACGAACACGTCGGCGCCTTTCGCCGCGCCGGCAAGTTGCGCGGGATCCCAGCCCTCGGTGAGTCCAATGCCGAGCGCCGCAAGCTGCGTGGACATCGGCGGATAGACGTTGGCGTCGCAGCCCGTCACATCGTGCCCGGCACGTTTCGCGATGGCCGCGAGGCCGCCCATGAACGTGCCGCAGATGCCAAGGATGTGTAGGTGCATGCTACGACGCCTGCGCGGGAACGCGCGGCGACGCAAAGCGTCTCCAGCCGCGCGCGAACCATGCATAGGTCACGATGTTGCCCGCAAGCGCGGCGCCGAACGCCACGCGCAACCCACCGGCCTCGTCGAGCGACATGCCGCGGCGCGCGATCTCGGCGACGACACCAATGCCCCACTGCATCAGGAAACTGCCCCCGAACATCATCAGGTTGAGCGCCGTATTCGAGCGACCGGCCAAGTCCCGGCCGAAGCCTTCGTTCAGCACAGCGAACGCCAACACGTTGACCGACGTCCCCAGGCCGTAGAGCGTCCACCACACGTAGCCGCCCGGGATCCGCAGGAAGATCGCGGCCAACGCCACGACAGCCAACCCGAATCCCAGCGAGAAGATGTGCCGCGCGTGCACGCCTCGCGCCGCGAGCCGCGTGCCGAACAGTCCAAGCGACACAAACCCCAGCAGGATCGCGGCACTCATGAATAACAGATGCCGCGCCGCCCCGGACCGGGTCTCCCCTTCCACTTCCATCAGCCATGGCACCGCCCACAGGCCCTGGATCGCGAAGAACGACCCCATGCAGAACGCACCCAGAGGCGCGAGCCACCAGAACCTTGGGTGCCGGAACACGGCAGTCACGCCGGCCCACTGCGCACGGAATCCGGTGGCATGCGCGGGCTTCGGGATATCGGGGACCCGCCACGCGATGAACAGCGCGACGGCAAACGTCGTCACGGCGAGTGCCACGAAGATGTTGCGCCAGCCGGTGACGCGCAACGCAAGCTCCAGCGGCGTGGACGCGGCCAGCGCGCCGAGGCCACCCGCCACCATGATCCAGCCTGCCAGTGAACCCAGCCGCTCCGGCGGATACCACGCGGCAAGCGCTTTCAGCGGCGCCATCAGGCACGCGCACACGCCGAGGCCGATGACAGCGCGGGCGAACGCCAGCGCCGGCAACGAGTCGGCGTTGGCGAACAGCAACGCGCCGGTCGCCGCGATGGAGAGCAGCACAGGTTCGACGCGGCGCGGACCGAAGCGGTCGAGCAACATGCCGACCGGAATCTGCGCCGCGCCGAACGCCAGAAAATAGGCGCTGGTCAGAAGTCCCAATGACGACGGGTGGAGCGTCAGGTCGCGAACCAGCTCGGGCGAGATGACCGCGTTGACCGTACGGAACAGGTAGGAGAGCAGGTAGCCCGCCGCAAAGGGGAAGTAGATGCGCAGGAAGTTCATGCGTGCGATGCGGTCAGCTGCGGAAAATGAAGTAGACGGCGCCCATCAGGCACAGTCCGGCCCACAGGAAATCGAGCTTCACCGGCTGGTCCATGTAGAGCACGGCGAACGGCACGAACACCGCGAGCGTGATCACCTCCTGCATGATCTTCAGTTGCGCCAGCGACATCACGGTGAAACCGATGCGGTTGCCCGGCACCTGCAACAAATATTCAAAAAACGCGATGCCCCAGGAGATCATCGCCGCCGCCCACCACGGGGAGGTCTGCAGGTGTTTTAGATGCCCGTACCAGGCAATGGTCATGAACAGGTTCGAGGCGGTCAGCAACATCGCGCTCACCAACGCGGGATGCTGCAGCAGCGATGCAAGGGAGGGAGGAGTCATGTCGGGATTCGGGTCGGGAAGCGCCCCGCATTATCCCCGATATGCGCGTCGATTCGGTGCGTTTGCGCCGCTCTCACGAGCGTACAATGCCGCTTCGCCAAGCTCCGGCTGCGCGTACTCGACAACCATGAGAACCCTTTGCTTCGCCGGGCCGGCAACAGCCCTCGCCTGCGCACTCGTCATTGCCGCCGGCGCGAACGCCGCCGACATGACTTACCCGCCGACGGTGCGCAAACCGGTCGTCGACACCTACCACGGCGTCGCGGTCAGCGACGACTATCGCTGGCTCGAGGCCGACGACACCCCCGACGTGAAAGCGTGGGTCGCCGAGCAGAACAAGATCACGCGGGCGTATCTGGACGGGATCGCGCAGCGACCGGAGATCGCCCGGCGCGCGAGCGAGCTGCTGCGTGCGAAAACGATCCGGCGCTACGGATTCGAGTTTCGCCAGCGATTGTTTGCGATGAAGCGGGCGCCGCCGGCGAACCAGCCACTGCTCGTCGTGCTGCCGGCTGACGGCAACATCGCGAAGGAGACGGTTGTCCTCGACCCCAATGTCCTCGACGCCAAGGGACGCACGACGATCGACTTCTACCGGGCCTCCTTCGACGGCAAGCGCGTCGTCGTGTCGCTGTCCGTCGACGGCAGCGAAATCGGCACGGCCTACGTCTACGACGTGGCGACGCGCAAGCGCCTGCCCGACGTCGTGCCGGGGGTGATGAATCCGACCGCCGGCGGCAGCGCCGAGTGGGCGCCCGACGGGAGCGGCTTCTACTACACGCGCTACCCGCAGGGAAGCGAGCGCCCACCGGCCGACCGGCAGTTTTACCAGACGGTGTGGTTTCACCAGCTCGGAACGCCCGTCAGCGCCGATCGCTACGTCATCGGCCGGGACTTCCCGCGTATTGCCGAGATCGAACTCAAGGGCAGCCGCGACGGCAACTACCTGCTCGCGAAGGTGCACAACGGGGACGGTGGCGAGGTCGCGTTTCACGTCCGCGATTCCGCCGGGCAATGGACGCAGGTGGCCGGCTTCAAGGACGGCGCCAAGCAGATGGCGTTCGGCGACGACGGTCGACTGTACGGAGTGTCGGTCAAGGATGCTTTGCTCGGCCGCATCATCGCGATCCCGCTGGATCGTCCGTCGCTTACCAACGCCGTCGTCGTCATTCCGGAAGCGAACATCGTTGCCGAAAGCGTCACGCCGACCAAATCCCGTCTGTACGTAAAATACCGCGACGGCGGTCCATCGGCCGCGCGCATTTTCGCCCTCGATGGCAAACACTTGGGCGACGTCCCCGCCGAGCCGATTTCGGACATCAGCATCGGCATTGCGCTGACCGGCGACGACGTCCTGGTGCACACGATGAGCTATGTGTCGCCGCCGACGTGGTTCCGCTACGACGCAAGACAGGACAAGCTGGTGGCCACACAGCTCACCAGCAAACCTTCGTTCAACTTCGCCGATGCCACGGTGCTCCGCGACGTGGCGATCTCCAAGGACGGCACCAAGGTTCCGATCAACATCCTGTACCGCAAGGGAATGAACCGCAACGGGCGCAATCCGGTGCTCCTCTACGCGTACGGCGGGTATGGCATCAGCATGCAGCCCTGGTTCGACCCGATGAACCGCCTCTGGCTCGACTACGGCGGCGTGTTCGCCGTCATCAATGTGCGTGGCGGCGGAGAATTCGGCGAGCCGTGGCACCTCGCTGGCAACCTCACACGCAAGCAGAACGTGTTCGATGATTTCAACGCCGGCATGCGCTACCTGACCGAGTTCAGGTACACGAGCGCCGATCGGCTGGCGATCATGGGCGGGAGCAACGGCGGCCTGACGATGGGCGCCGCGCTCACGCAACATCCGCAGTCGATGCGCGCCGTGGTAAGCCAGGTTGGCATGTACGATTCGCTGCGCTGGGAAACGCAGCCCAACGGCGAATTCAATACGACCGAATTCGGCACGGTCAAGGATCCCGCCCAGTTCAAGGCGCTGTACGAGTATTCGCCACTGTTGCGGGTCAAGGATGGCGTGGCCTATCCGGCCGTGCTGTTGACGACCGGCGCCAACGACGGACGCGTCGCGCCTTTTGAATCGTTCAAGATGGCAGCGCGGCTGCAGGCGGCGACTTCGTCGAAGAATCCGATCCTGCTGCGCACGGAGGCCGGCGCTGGACATGGCATCGGCACGTCGTTGTCGAAGCGCATCGAGGAGAAGGCCGATGTCTACGCATTCCTCGTCGACCAGCTGGGAATCAGCGGGCCGGTGAAGCCCAGGGCTGCACAGCGCTAGGCGGGACCGCAGTCCCCCTCGTCTCCCGGCGCGGCGCCGACTGGAGCCTCGGCGCCATCCGTTCCCTTTCGTTTCAGGTCCTCCGGTCCTATTGCCGCGTTGACAAATTGTCGAGTACATTGTGTAGCAGCATCCATCTTCATTTCGACTTCGTCAAAAGAGGCCCCGACATGAAAACGATGTTCCGCCGTGCATTCCGCGTGTTCGCGACTCTTGCATTTGGCGCCGGATGGGCGTCGGTACAGGCGATTCCGCAGCATCCGATGGATCCGCTCGAGGATTTCGAGATCATGACGGCGGCGGACATCCTGCAAAGCGCAGGCGCCGCGCTCCCCACGGCGATATTCCAGAGCATCGACCTGCGCGAACCTGGCAAAGACGTCGTGCTCAATTTTCACGCGGGAGATCCGCTGACGACCCGTTCGGCCACCGTCTATTTCCGCCAGAACAAGAAGAGCTACAGGTCGATCGTCAACCTGACCGCCGGCACATTCACGCCGCCTGTGCTCATTCCAGCCAGCGACGGCCAGCTTGGGCTCACCATTGCCGAGGTCTCGACGCTGGGCTTTGCCGTGGAGACGCCGGCGGTGCGCAATGCGCTTGCCCTGCGCGGCCTCGACACTCCCGAAAAACGCCTCAACGTCCTGGTCACTCCGCTCACGCCCGGCTCGTTCGGCCTACCGGAGGAATCGCACCGGATCGTGAAGGCACAGATGTATTACACGGATTTCGCGGGAATCAACCTCTACGCGAAACCGATCGAGGGTCTCCAGGCCATCATCGACCTCGACGACCAGGTCGTGCTGCAGGTAATCGATACCGGTCCGTTGCCGCTGCCGTCTTCCGCCAACAATTTCGATGAAGCAACCGTCGCTGCCATGCCCGGTGGATTGCGGCCGGCGCTGAATCCCATTCGCATCACGCAGCCGCTCGGCACCAATATCAGCATGAACGGCAACATCGTCGAATGGCAGAAATGGAAGTTCCACGTGCGCTTCGAACGCCGGGCCGGAACCGTGATCTCGCTGGCGACCTACGACGGGCGTTCGGTCCTCTACCAGGGATCGCTGGCGGAAATCTTCGTGCCTTACCAGGATCCCGACGTGAACTGGTTCTATCGCACGTACATGGACGCGGGCGAGTTCGGATTCGGACTCCTATCCTCACCGCTGCGGCTGGGCCTCGATACTCCCGAAAACGCCACGCTCATCGACGCCGTCGTGTCCGCCGCCGTCCCGGGCGCGCCTGTGGTTCCGCTGCCGCTGCCGCAGGTTGTCGGAATCTTCGAACGGCTGACCGGCAACCCGGCGTGGCGGCACTTCGAGCTGTTTGCGGGCGGCGCCTACGAAGGTCGCGCCGACGTCGAACTCGTCGTGCGCACGATCGCCCAGCTCGGCAATTACGATTACCTGGTGGACTGGGTGTTCAACCAGAGTGGCGTGATCCGTGTCGACGTGGGGCTGACAGGGATCGACGCGCCGAAGACCGTGAGGAGCACGACGCTGACCGCGCCGTCCGCCGCACAGGACACGCGCTTCGGAGCGCTGATCGCACCCAACCTGGTGGCGCCCAACCACAGCCACTTCTTCAACTTCCGTCTGGACCTCGACATCGACGGCAGCAACAACAGTTTCATGCTGAGCGAGCTCAAGGTGAAGGAAAACGTCCCGGGTCCGCGCAAGAGCGTATGGGCCGTCGAGGAAAAGCGTCTCGAGCGGGAACTGGACGGCCGGCTCGACCACGAGAGTACGCTGTGGAAGGTCGTCAATCCCAACCGCACCAATGCGCGAGGCTATAACACCGGCTACATGGTGGAGACTCACAGCGTCGAAGAGCCGCTGCTGAAAAAAGCCGACTACAAGCGTGCCGGCTTCATCGGTCATCCGCTCTGGATCACAAAATTCGATCCCGACCAGCGCTTCGCGGCGGGAGACACGCCAAACCAGAATCCGGGCGAGCCAGGCCTGCCGGCGTATCAGCAGAACAACCAGAGCATCGTCAACACCGATATCGTGCTCTGGTTGACGGTCGGTCATCACCACGTCACGGCGACCGAGGACTCGCCGGTGCTGTCGCTCGAAACTATGTCGTTCAGGCTGAAGCCGGTGAATTTCTTCGACCGCAATCCGGCGCTGGACCTTCGCCGCGCGCCGTTCGAAGTCGGCCCCTGAAACCGGAGACCGTGCGACGTTACGCGCGCCGAGACTTCAGTGGGGCAGCGGAATCGTTACGCTGACGACGACGCCGGCCGCGTCGGGCCGGTTCGCCGCCTGCGCGCGCCCTCCGTGGAATTCGGCGATGAGCCGCACGATGTAAAGGCCAAGCCCGAGATGTGGCTCGGCCGCGTCGCCGCCGCCGCGGACCGAGACCATCGAATCGAACAGATGCCCGGATTCCATTTCCGGCAACGGAGGCCCTTCGTTGCTGACCGACAGCAGGGCGTCGCCATCGTCCCGCGTGAGGCTGATGTCGATGACTCCATCCCTGCCGAACTCGACGGCGTTGGCGACGAGCTTGTCGAGCATCTGGGCGATGAGGTCGGGCGCGCCCACGGCTATGAACTCCGCTGACGGACGGACAAAGGCAAAAGACGCCGCGGGATACGCCAGTCGATATCCGTCCACGCAGCCCGCCACGACCTTCGCGACGTCGAAGCGTTCGCGCTCGGACTCGGACAGGCTTTGTTCGAGCCGCGCCGCCTCGGTCATTCGCGTCAGGATGGTCGTCAACCGCGCCAGGCCTTCCTGTGCGCGCACCATGTACACGCGCGCATCGTCCGGCAGCGAGGTCTGTTTCAGGTTGTCGAGCGAACTGCGCACGACGGCGATCGGCGTGCGCAGCTCATGCGACAGCCGGCCAGCCATCTTTTCCTGGTAGCTCGCGTAGTCGGACAGCCGCGCCAGCACGCTCGCAAAACTGCGCGACAGGTCGCCGATCTCGTCGCCGGCGTTGGAGCTCGCGAGCGCCGCGCGCACGCGGCCCTGCTCGTCGATGGCGAGCTCCGCGTCGTCGCGCAGGCGTCGGATGCGTGAGGAAAGCCACGTCGCGTACAGCGTCAGCGCGAGCGAGCCGACGAGCAGGACGGCCAGCACGATGTTGAACAAACGCTCGAACGCAAGGTTGCGCTGCGCGAGCACCGCGTTGCCCGTTTCCTCGACGATCACCGCCCCCTTCACCGAATCGCCGACCCAGATAGGATGCGCCGCGCTGACAACCACCGCCTTAGCGTCCGACGTGGGCCGGCGCTCGGTGGTCAGGATGCCGGCGAGCGCCCCTTCGACATCGCGTCCGCCTGGCGTTCCGTTGTCGGCCGCGTCGTCGGCGAAATCCTCGCTCGGCTGATCCAGCACCAGCGCATACAGGCGTCCCGTCGTGGCGCGCGAAAGGCGCGCGCCGAATGACTCGGCCGGCAATTGCGACGGAGGTGCCTTGAGCGAGCCGGCACGCGCCAGGACCGTGCCGTCGCGGTCGATGACCCAGATCCGAGCGGTCGTCCGCGAGAGGCCGTCGATGATCTGCGCGACCTCGGGCGATGCCGACAACGGCGCCCGATCGGAACTTTTCGCAGCATCGTCAGTGCGTTCCTGCGCGAACGCCGCGATGCCGTCGGGCCGCGTGGCGAACAGGCGCGGGCGGTCGTGCAGTGCGGTCGCCACTGCCTGCGCAGTGCCCGCGAGCGTTCGTTCCTGGGCATCGCGCAGAAGGCGCTCCAGCTCGCGCACGTAGGAAACGCCCAGCCACGGCAACGCCAGGAACACCGTGAGGACGAGCAGCAGTTGCGCGCGTATGGACAGCGCGATGCGGGGCAACCTCATTCCGCGTTCCAGCGATAACCCATGCCATAGACCGTGGCGATGCGGTCGAACGCGGGATCGACTGCCTGGAACTTGCGCCGGATGCGCTTCACGTGCGACGTGATCGTGCTGTCGTCGACGACGATGCTGGCGTCGCGCATCAGCGCGTCGCGATCCTTGACGTGACCGGGGAAACGCGCGAGCGAGTGCACCATCCAGAACTCGGTCAGCGTGAGATCGACCCGTTGCGCATTCCAGTTTGCGGTCAGGCGCGGCACGTCGAGCGTGAGTGGCCCGCGCTCGAGGACGTCGTCGCCTGACGGCGGCGCGGCCGACAACTCGCTGCGGCGGAACAACGCAGCGATGCGCGCCGCTAGGTGCGGCAGGCTCGCGTCCTTGGTGAGGTAATCGTCGGCGCCCAGGCGCAGCCCCGCGACGATGTCGAAATCGCTGTCGCGCGCGGACAGAAAGATGATCGGCACCGTCGCCGAAAGGGCACGCAATTCGCGCGTCAGCGCAAACCCGCCGTCGATATCGTCACCCAGCCCGATATCGACCAAGGCAAGATCGGGAAGCCGCGCGCGAAACGCGCCGAGCGCATCAGCACGGTTCGCATAGGTCGCGACTTCGTAGCCGTGCCTGCGCAGCGCGTCCGCGTAGTTGGCGCGAATTGCGGGTTCGTCCTCGACGATGGCGATGCGCTTCATGTTGCAATGGAATATACCGCAGCGCCTGGAACTGCTGGCCCACCCTGCCCGATCTGCCACAGGTTTGCCATTTTTCTTCGCCGGTTTGGCGTTTTTCGCGCGCCCGCGTGCCGCAATGCACGCGCGAAATGGATACCGAGGAGAGGGCCAAGCCCGCGGACTCTCTCCGGAAATCGACCCACCGTCCGCCGGCGCCCGCCAGGAACTTAAGCCATGCCGCATGCCGATCGCATCGAAGGGACCCGTTTCCTGCGCCAGGAGTGGCGCCAACTCGGCCGGTTCGCACTCGAAAGCCTCGGGACCGGCCTGTTCGTGAGCCTGGTGCTGGCGCTTGCGGTCTTCATCATCAGCGTCGAGGCCAATGCGGCAACCGCCGGCGACCCCGGACAGGGCACGCTGCTGCTGCGCGATGACACGGGCGAACGAGCGGCCGCCCCTTTGCTGAGCACCGACGTTCACATGGACGTCACCGGAATGGTCGCCCGCGTGCAGGTCACCCAGCGCTTCGCGAATCCAACCGCGCAGTGGCGCGAGGGCGTGTACGTGTTCCCGCTGCCGGACCAGGCCGCCGTCGACCACCTGACGATGCGCGTCGGCGAGCGGGTAATCGAAGGGCAGATCAAGGAGCGCACGGAGGCGCGCCGCACGTACGAGAACGCCAAGGCCGAAGGACGCAAGACCACGCTGCTCGAACAGGAGCGGCCGAACATGTTCACGACCAGCGTGGCCAACATCGGGCCCGGCGAGGAGATCGTCGTCGCACTCGAATACGAGGAGACGCTGCGCTACGGCGACGGCGCATTCCGTCTGCGCTTCCCGCTCGCGATCACGCCGCGCTATATCCCGGGCGCCGCGACGGAAGCGGAGGCCATGGGCATCGGTTGGTCGCAGGTGACGGCCCAAGTGCCCGACGCCGACCGTATCACGCCGCCGTTCGTTCCGGCACGCGACGGCCACGCGAACCCGGTGTCGATCACGATCGACATGAACGCGGGATTTCCGCTGGCGAAAGTCGCGAGCAGCTACCACGCCATCGACGTCGAGGAACGTCCCGGCAACCGCTATCGCATCGTGCTGGGCGATGGACCCGTGCCCGCCGCGCGCGACTTCGAGTTGGTCTGGACGCCGGATGTGGGAAGCGCGCCGGGTGCGGCGCTGTTCACGGAAACGCTCGGCGGCAAGACGTATGCATTGCTGATGACGCTGCCGCCGACGCTCGCGGATGCCGACACGCCGCGCGCGCCGCGGGAGATCACCTACATCGTCGACACGTCGGGTTCGATGGAAGGCGTGTCCATCGCGCAGGCGCGCGACGCGCTGTCCATGGCCCTCGACCGGCTGCAGGCAGGCGATCGCTTCAACGTCATCGAATTCAATTCGACCAGCACATCGCTGTTCACGGCGCCCATGCCGTTCGACGCGGCGACGCACGCGCAGGCAAAGCGGTTTGTCGCCAAACTGCGCGCGCGCGGCGGGACGGAAATGCTGCCCGCGCTCGCGGCCGCGTTGGACGGCCCGCCGGAATCGGAGCTCATGCGGCAGGTCGTTTTCCTCACCGATGGCGCCGTCGGCAACGAGGATGCGATCCTGCGCCTGCTGCACGACAAGCTGGGCGACCGGCGCCTTTTCACCATCGGAATCGGCCCCTCGCCCAACACGTTCTTCCTGACCAAGGCGGCGCAGTTCGGTCGCGGCACGTTTACGTTCATCGGCGACGTGCGCGAGGTGCGCCAGAAGATGACCGACCTGTTCCGCAAGCTGGAGAGTCCGGCGCTGACGGACATCACTGTCGACTGGCCCGGAGGGACGGACGCGTGGCCGCGGCGGGTACCCGATCTCTATGCCGGCGAACCTGTCGTCGTCACCGCCCAATTCCCGGCAGGCACTCTGCAGGGCAACGTGCTCATCTCCGGATCGCGTGCCGGCCAGAAATGGCAGGCCGTGCTGCCGATGCAGGATGGCGCGACGGAGGCAGGCGTCGCCGTGCTGTGGGCGCGCGCGAAGATCGACGCGTTGATGGATGCCGGGCGCCAGGGCCCACCCGAACGCGAGCCCGACATCCGCAACGCCGTGCTCGATGTCGCGCTGACGCACCACCTGATCAGCAAATATACGAGCCTGGTCGCCGTCGACGTGACACCGACCCGGCCCGTCGGAACCGACACGCTGAAATCCGCGGTGCCCGGCAATATCCCGGAGGGTCTCACCGGGTTCGATCAGCTGCCGCGCACGGCGACGCCCGCCGCGCTATCACTCGTCATGGGCGCATTGTTGTTGCTGGCGGCCGCGGTTGCGGAATGCCTGCGCCGCCGCCGCGGCGCCCACCTGTCGCAGCGGGTTTGACCATGGAAATTGTCGCTGCCGATCGGGGAGGATCTTTCGGTCGCAACGGGCAGGAGTCGCGCAACTGGATGCGCGCGAACCCACCCGGCATCGCGTTCCGATGCCGTCCGGCCGAGTCTTCCCCGATCGGCGGCGACGCGCTTGCGGCGCGCGCGCCCGACGCGCGTTCAAGACTCACCAGGACCGTTTTGGTGATTGCGCTGCTTGCCATTGCCGGATTGGCCTGCTTCGGCAGCGGCGTCTACATCTACGCCAAGGCCGGGCTCGCGCAGGCGCTTCTGCATTCCGCATGGGCAAGGACGCAGGATTCCGGCCTGCCTGCCCAGCCCTGGCCGTGGGCCGACATGCACCCGGTGGCGCGGCTCATCGCGCCGTCACAGGACGCAGACGTGCTCGTGCTGAGTGGCGCGTCGGGCCGCACGCTCGCGTTCGGACCGGGGGTTGTTTCAGGTTCGGCGAATCCGGGCGCTCCCGGCAATAGCGTGATCACCGCGCACCGCGACACGCATTTCCGGTTCCTGCAACGCATGTCGGCCGGCGATACGCTGGTCGTGGAAGGCCGCGATGGTGCTCGACGGCATTTCCACGTACGCAGGACTTATGTCGCGGATTTCCGCGCGCTGAACATTCCGCGGGAAACGCTGCAACCAACGCTCACGCTGGTCACCTGCTACCCGTTCGACGCGATCAACCCCGGCGGGCCACTACGCTATGTCGTCGTGGCCGAGGCCCTGTGACTTAGTTCGAGCGACCGCCCGAAACTCCGGCCGGCGCACCGAGCACCTTTTGGGAACGGATCATCGCATCCGCATCACCCGAGTTGGACGCCTTGCCAGCGGTGGTATTTTCCTTGACGGGAATGTGGCTGCCGGTATGAACGGCCTTGTCGTCCGGATCGTCCGGCAGCAACGCGCGGTTGGTCTGCCAGGTGCAGGCGGAGAGAAGCACGGTTGCGAAGACGACGGTGATGATGGACTTCATATCGACAGGATCCTTGATTTGAATGGAGCCGACGCCCAAGGACGGGCCGGGCAAGCCGTCAATGATACAGGTTTGGGCCGGATTTTGGAGCGCCCAGGGGCCCCGTCACGCCAGGCGCAGGCGCAGTCCCGGCAGGTCCAAATCACCGTAGTCGCTGGACCAGGATTCGCCCGGGGCAACCGGCCAGGCGTCCGTCAGCGTCCCGGTCGTGACGATCTCGTTCGCGGCCAGCCCCGCGAACTGCCGCTGGTCGGCCAGGACACGGACGAGGTGCGCGAGCGCCAGCGCCGGGCTGTCCAGAACGTGGCTGCCGACACCGCGGTCGATCACCTGGTCGCCACGGCGCAACGTCATGGCAAACGTCGGAAGCAACTCCGCAAGCGCAGCGCGATTGACCGCGGTGACGGGGATTCTCCGGCCGACAACCAACGCGCCGTGGAGTCCGAAAGCCGCGGTGCAATCCGGCGCCTTGAACTTCCAGCCCGGAAAATGGCTCTGCACGATCTCGAAACCCGCGGCCATCCAGTCGACTTGGCGGAGGATCTCTTCTGCGTCGTCCGTGTCGGGCACCGGGCCGCGCAGTCCGAACACGACTTCGGGTTCGATGCGCGGTTGCACGAGGCGCTGCAGCGACAACGTCGCCTGTCCATCCACGGCGTCGTGCACCGTGTGCGTCCATGTGTGTGCCCAGATCGGGTCGTACACGCCATAGCGCTGCCATATCGTGCGATTGGTGAATCCGATCTTGCGTCCCGCCGGCATCCATCCTTGCGCGCGGCGCCGGCGCTCGATCTCGAACAATACGTCGTACGCCGCGGCGACGTCGAAATCCGGGGCCTCGTCGGTTATCGGCGCGATGGTCCGGGCGGCGTCGTAGGCCGCGATCAGCCGTCTGGCGACCTCGTCGACCGCGAACATCACTAGCGAACCAGTCCCATCGCCCGCAACAGCGCCGTCAGTCCGGTCCACAAGGCGACTGCCACCACCATGCCGATGATCGCGGCAGCGATGGCGCCCAGTGTTCCTGCCCAACCCACAGTAGTCACAAAAGCCCATGCCGCGAACCCGCCCAACCCGCCGCAGATGAAGATGCCGATCACGCTCCAGACGATGCCCATGCCGAACTCCGTTATGTTCCCTGTAGTATAAGTGCGCTCCGACACCGCCGATCCGGACACAACCGAATGCCGGTTCCCCCGGCGCCCGCCCTGATGAATGATTCCAGTCTTGCCCACGAGCCGTCCGCGCGCCCTGCCGTCCGGGCGCTGATGCCATCGCAAATCCGCGAGGTCGCCAACGCCGGCCTGGACGAACCGGGTGTGCTGCCTTTCTGGTTCGGCGAGCCCGACGAAGTGACGCCGGCATTCATCCGCGACGCGGCCGCGCAGTCGCTTGCGCGCGGCGAGACGTTCTATTCACAGAATTTCGGCATCACCGAACTGCGCGAAGTCCTCGGTGCGTACGTGTCGAGGCTGCACCGGCCGACCTCCGCGGATCATATCGCCGTCACCGCGTCGGGCATGTCGGCGCTCATGCTGACGGTCGAAGCGCTGGTCGCGCCCGGCGATCGCGTCGTCGTCGTCACGCCACTGTGGCCGAACCTGATCGAGATTCCCAAGATCCTGTCCGCCAACGTGGTGTGCGTGCCACTGACGTTCGCGGCCGAGGGCTGGACCCTGGACGTCGACCGCCTGCTCGCGGCGCTGACGCCCGGCACGCGCGCAGTGATGATCAATTCGCCCAACAATCCGACCGGATGGACGATTTCGCGCGCGGACCAGCAGGCAATACTCGCGCACTGCCGTCTTCGCGGCATTTGGATCGTCTGCGACGACGTGTACGAACGCCTGGTCTACAACGGCCAGCCTTGCGCGCCGTCGTTCCTGGATATGGCCGCGCCCGAAGAGCGCGTCGTCAGCACCAACAGCTTCTCCAAGTCATGGCTGATGACGGGCTGGCGGCTGGGGTGGATCGTCGCGCCGGACGCATTGATGCCCGACCTGGGCAAGCTCATCGAATACAACACGTCGTGTTCGCCGGTCTTCGTGCAGCGCGCGGGCGTAGTGGCGATCGCAGACGGCGAACCAACGATCCGGCACACCGTCGAACGCTATGGCGCTGCGCGCGACTACCTGGTGCCCGCTCTGGCGCGAATTCCGCGCATCGAAGTCGCGCCGCCGGCCGGCGCGATGTACGCGTTCTTCCGCGTGGACGGCGTCACGGACACCCTCGCGTTCTGCAAGCAGCTCGTGCGCGAAGCACGATTGGGTCTGGCGCCGGGCAGCGCGTTCGGACCCGAAGGCGAAGGATTCGTCCGCTGGTGCTTCGCGTCCAGCCAGCCGCGGCTGACCGAAGGTATCACTCGGCTCGAGCGCTTTCTTGGCTGAACTTTCGTACTAACTGGGTCGCCTGACGCCCGCTAGCGATCGGGAAACGCGCGCTCCCACTCTTCACGGTCGAAGCCGACGATGAGTCCCTGATCGGTTTCCATCACCGGCCGCCTGATGGCCGTGGGATTTTCGAGCATCATCGCGATCGCCGCCGGCGCATCCTTCACCGCGGCCTGTTTTTCCGGGTCAAGTTTCTTCCACGTCGTGCCACGCCGGTTGAGCAGCGTCTGCCAGCCGGCCTCCGCGCACCAGCCCGTTAATTGCTCGCGCAGCGGCGGCGTCTTCTTGAAGTCGACGAAGCGATAGGCGATGCCATGCTCGGAGAGCCAGGCGCGCGCGGTCTTGATCGTGTCGCAATTGGTGATGCCGTACATTCGCATCAAGGCTTTTCCTTCCGTGACGGGCAAGCCCCAAGGCTCCCGAGTAGCAAATGAGGGCGGGCGGACGGGCGCTCGTTGTTTCCGCGCGGACCCGCCGGCCGGCAAGCCTCAAGTGTACGCGTTTTCGCATGCCCTCCGCCGCGGCCGCTTGCCCAAACAATCCGCCCGGACGTATAAGTCGAAGCTTAACGGCATCCGCCGCCGATTCCGGAATCGCAATGTCCTGCCGACTCGCAGTTACCAGCCTCGTCACGCTTGCCC